>Ga0208180_1000201_pt1 | contig 57850 bp, 52 predicted proteins | sample MalvireepMed_s16_FD_184241 | JGI IMG/M metagenome (GOLD analysis project Ga0208180, IMG submission 184241) | Marine viral communities from the Global Malaspina Expedition - Malaspina viral metaG DeepMed_s16 (SPAdes) (version 2) | ecosystem: Environmental > Aquatic > Marine > Oceanic | place...
ATTCGCGAAAAAAACCCAAATGCCTAACGGCGCGATTTTTGATAACTAGTTTTCGATGAAATTCAACAAGCTTTCTTTACGCCTGCGTATTTTCTTTGGGATGGTGTTGCTCATTTTAGGAGCTTCGATTCTCATTGGGATCATAAGCGTAGTGCAATACAAAGAAGAAGCAAAAGAGTATCATCGCGATAGATTATTACGGAAAGAAGATCAAATCAGAGCAGAGATCGATTATGTTTTAGATCAGACGTCATACGAAGTGATTTCTAAAAACATTCCGTTTATTTTAAAGTTCAATAATGATATTTATCGCATTGCCGATGTTCACGAACTGCCCATAAATATTTACGATCTCGACGGGAAACTACTCGTCAAATCAAAAGAAACCTTTACTGAAGACACGCTGGAAACCAATTTGAATCCTTCCGTCTTAGAAGGCTTAGCCAATACGCCTACAAAACGATGGATCGTACAATCTGAGATCGACGGGGTAAAATATCAATCTTCTTACACATATATCAACGATAATAAATTCAAGCCGCTGGCGATAATGAATCTGCCCTACATTCAGGATGACGATTTTATTACGCGCGAACTTGACGAATTCTTACGTCGATTGGCAGAAGGCTATTTGTTTATGCTGTTGATCGCGACCGTACTTTCTTATTTTCTTTCGCGATACATTACCCGCAGTCTTAAAACGATAAGCGATAAAATGATCCAGACGCGTCTTGATAAGCGCAACCAGCGTATTGAGATTGACGATGCAAGCGAAGAAATAAGCAATCTGGTGCGTTCGTATAATGGGATGATAGACGAACTTGAAAACAGTGCTGCAAAACTGGCGCAAAGTGAACGGGAGGCTGCCTGGCGTGAGATGGCAAAACAAGTTGCACACGAGATTAAAAATCCGTTGACGCCTATGCGCTTGACGGTACAGAGTTTTCAAATGCGTTTTGATCCCAACGATCCTGATATTCACAAAAAGCTTGATGAATACAGTAAAACCTTGATTCAGCAGATAGATACGATGAGTTCAATTGCGGAGGCTTTTTCCAACTTTGCAAAAATGCCGGCGCAGCAAAATGAAACGCTTAACGTCGTTTTCGTTACCAAACTTGCGCTGGATATCTTCACAGAACATTACCTCACTTTTGGCACCGATGCAGAGGAGATCACGGTAAAACTAGATCGCACGCAGCTTATACGGGTGGTAACCAATCTGGTTAAAAATGCGATTCAGGCGACAGAAGGGGTTCAGGATCCTAAAATTCGCGTGGAGATCAAAAGTGATGTCGATACGGTTTGTATCTTAGTCTGTGACAATGGGCACGGAATTCCGGAAGAGAACATCGAGAAGGTTTTTGAACCAAAATTCACTACTAAGTCAAGCGGAATGGGACTTGGGCTGGCGATGGTTAAAAATATTGTGGAAACCTATAACGGAACCATTACCTTTACTTCTAAGGAAGATCGAGGCACTGTTTTTAAAGTGACTTTCCCTAAAGCTGAAGCTTAATTTCCGCCCTGCGGAGCAAAAATATTGACTATGAATTTTGAAAATCTCATCTATGAGGTTGATGATCAATTGGCGATCATCACCATAAACCGACCTAAAAAATTAAACGCACTCAATAAAGAAACCATACAAGAACTGCACGACGCATTTGCTGAAGCTGATGCCGATGAAGACATTGGGGTGATCATCTTAACCGGAAGTGGCGAGAAGGCTTTTGTAGCCGGAGCAGACATCAGCGAATTTGCCAATTTTGAAGAGGAAGAAGGTGCTTTGCTGGCGCGAAAGGGCCAAAAAATACTTTTTGATTTTATCGAAAACCTTAGCACACCCGTCATTGCGGCGATCAACGGTTTTGCTTTGGGTGGCGGCCTCGAACTCGCGATGGCGGCACACATACGTATTGCCAGTCACAACGCGCGTATGGGCTTGCCAGAAACTTCACTGGGCTTGATTCCCGGGTATGGTGGTACGCAGCGCTTACCGCAGTTAGTAGGCAAAGGCCGCGCTTTTGAAATGATTATGACCGCCGGGATGATCGATGCAGATCGCGCTTTTCAATCGGGCTTGGTAAATCACGTGACTTCGCAGGAAGAATTGATGGCACTTGCCGAAAAAATTGCGGGTAAGATCTTAAACAATAGCGGGGTTGCCATTGCCACCGCGATACAAGCCGTTAACGCCGGTTTTAAACCCGGAGTAAACGGTTATGATGCCGAGATCGAAGGTTTTGGTGCGTCTTTCGCCACCGAAGATTTTAAAGAAGGAACCACCGCATTCTTAGAAAAACGCAAACCGGAGTTTCCAGGGAATTAACTATAAATCTATGAAGCATAATATTGTAATAGATAAGCTTAGCGGGCCACTTTTTATCATGCTTACGCTAATAGTCTTGGACTTTACGTTGATATTAGATTTGAACTACCCCTTTGTTTTTGCATTGATCTTATTTGCTGTTTTGAGCTTTTTCTCATTGATAATCACAGATCGTTATCTTACCAGTTTTGAGTCTGAAATGGGAGAAATTAAATTGAACTATCATAAAAATTTTTCTAGAGATGAAGATGTTATTAAACTCCACGCTAGGGCTATAAGTTCGGTTGAGACTAATGTTAAATCATTTCTGAATCCTTATTATAAAATTGACTTGTTCTATAAATCAGAAGATGGTGAAGGATTAAAAAAAACGTTTAAAACAACAGACAAGCGACTTTTCAATCAAATTCTAGCCAATGTTTACACAAACCTTTCTGAAACCATGAACTAATATTTAGAGATCTGATATCGGTATTTAGGATTGGGAAAGCTCATAAAATGCTCAAATACACATGAATGACATATTTTTCGGAGTAATTTTTATTGGGTTTGCGTTGAGTATCTTTTCATTTGGAATTGCGATTTATATAAATCTCTGGATTTATTACTCTGTCGATAAGAAAAGATATCCTTTATTTCCGATTTTGAACCCTTTCTCTTTTTCATCATATGAATTGTTATTTCGTTCAATATTCAAACTAAAATGGAAAGTCGAGGGCGATAATAAAAAATTAAAAAGCAGATCAAATAAATTAAGGCGATTTTCAGGAACTATAATAGCGCTAGCAATAGCAATCTTATCATTTACTCAATGGTTTTTTACATAGTAACACGTGCTTTATATAAAAAATAAACACGTGTGATTTTTTCTGTTTATATTTGTAGTCTTCATTTAAAAAGGTTTTGTCATGAACACGAAGCTTACACTTACCATCGAGCAGGAGATTATTAAGCGGGCTAAGGCATACGCAAAAGACAAAAACCGCAGTTTGTCTGATATCATCGAGAATTATTTAAAAAGTCTTACTAGCGAAGCGCCTCAAGCGCATAGCAAAGCGCTCAATCCGGTGGTAAAATCACTTAAAGGCTCGTTTAAAATGCCTCCTGATTTAGACTACAAAAAGGAACTAAGAGATAGAGTTGAAAAAAAATATTCTTAGATGGACCACGTTCTTATTGATACCGATGTCATTTTAGATTTCTTTTTTGATCGTAAACCCTATTCTGAATTTGCCACCGAAATTCTAAATCAATGCGAAGCAGGCGCGCTTAGAGGTTATGTAACGCCTGTGATCATTTGTAACGTGTATTATTTATTGCGTAAAACTGCAAATCACAAAACGGTAATCGAGAAAGTCAAACAACTCCTTAGCATCATCGATGTGCTAACTATGGATCAAGAAGTAGTTTTTGATGCGCTCAACTCAAAATTTAAAGATTTTGAAGATGCGTTGCAGAATTTTACTGCAACAAAAATTCAGGAAATCACTGTGATTTTGACGAGAAATGTAAAAGACTATAAGCATAGTACACTTGCCATTCTTACTCCGGAAACCTACTTGAAAGGAAAAATCTAAAAGTAAAACTGAAGTGGAAAAAAGCAATCAGGTTATTTTGATTTCAACTTTAATAGGAAATATTCCATATATTTGTAATAAATCCTATTTTATGCAAGTCGAAGGAGAACACTTAAAAGGGCGTGGAGCACAGCGTCATATCGCCAATAGATTTGATGCCAACAGCCACGAGCTGCGGGACGATTTTCTCAATTACTGCGCGCAGGAAGGGGACGAGCCTCAAGATCTGAAAACCCTTTTTATAGACACCTTCCCAAAAACCATTGTCAATAAAGTAGAAAGCCCCGATGTAGGAATGGAATATTCCTTAAATCCGTATCAGGGCTGTGAACACGGCTGTGTGTATTGTTATGCGCGCAATTCGCACGAATATTGGGGCTACGATGCAGGCTTGGATTTTGAAAGTCGCATTCTCGTAAAACGCAATGCAGTTCGCCTCCTCGAAAAACACTTGGCTAAAAAATCCTGGCAAGCGTCACCCATTGTCCTTTCAGGAAATACCGATTGTTACCAACCGGCAGAAAAGCAATTTAAGATCACTAGAAAATTGCTCGAGACCTTTCTCAATTACCGACACCCGGTGGCGATCATTACAAAAAATGCGTTGATTCAGCGGGATTTGGACATCATTAAAGAGTTGGCTTCTTATAACTTGATTCAGGTCAATATGTCGATCACCACTTTAGAAGAAAAAACGCGTCGCTTGCTGGAACCGCGTACTGCGAGCATTAAAAAACGTTTGGAAACGGTAAAGAAACTTGCTGAGGTTGGAGTTCCGGTAAATGTGATGACCGCGCCTATCATCCCGGGAATCAACAGCCATGAGGTGTTGCCTTTGATCAAAGCCGCAGCAGATCACGGAGCAAAATCGGTAGGATATACCGTGGTGCGCTTGAATGGTGCGATAGGTAAGATCTTTGAGCAGTGGCTTAAAACCGCGATGCCAGACCGGGCTGATAAAGTGCTTAACCAGATCGCCGCGTGTCACGAAGGCAATTTAAACGATTCGCAATTTGGTCGCCGTATGCGTGGTAGCGGTGAGTTTGCGAAGCAAATCGCAGCACAAATGGAACTCGGCAGAAAGAAATATCTCAAAGGCCGAAGTATCGCCCCGCTCAATTGCGAACTTTTTGAGCAATACCGCCCGGGACAGCTCTCGCTATTTTAGTGCAATTGGCACAGTTTCTGATTATTATCAGAAGCTATGAAAAATCATTTATTAAAATTTATTGGAGTCATTTTAGTATTCCTCTGTTTTTCCTGCGGAAAGCTTACCCAAGTGACCGATGTGATCACGCAGCCTACTGCACGAGAAGTCTATGCGCGTAATTTTGATGCAGATTCGTTGCCGTATCGCCTATGGACGAACGCTTTTCAAAATGCGTTGAATGATAGTTTACAAATTACTTCTCCTTATCAAGAAACCGGAATATTCAATTCGGAAATTCATCCGGTGTACGGTTATGATCTTGATCTGGAGCGCGGCCGCAGCTATACCTTCAGTATTCAAACAGACACGCTTCAACCGAAGGTTTTTATTGACCTCTACGAAAAGACTTCAGACAGTATCCGACCGTATAAATTGGTACAGCAAGCCGACGATAAGGCTACCACTTTAGACTTTTCACCTAAAAATTCAGGAACTTATAAAGTGCTTTTTCAGCCGGAATTGAATTCCGTCTCTAGTTTTGCAATTCGCATTCAGAGCAAGCCTTCATATTATTTTCCGGTAAGTGGCGCTTCAGCAAAATCCATTCAGAGCTTTTGGGGAGCAGCACGTGATGGTGGCAAACGCAGTCACGAGGGTGTAGATATTTTTGCCAAGCGCGGTACGCCGGTCGTCGCGAGTGTTGACGGCTATGTAAGCAGAACGGGAAATCGCGGTTTGGGCGGTAAGCAGGTTTGGTTGCGTGAGGGATTATTTGGCAACAGCCTGTATTATGCGCATTTGGATAGCATTATCGCGACCAGCGGCCAGCGTGTAAAAGTGGGCGACACTTTGGGACTCGTGGGCAACACAGGTAATGCCCGTACCACGCCGCCACATCTGCATTTTGGGGTGTATAGCCGCGGAGCGATCAATCCGTTGCCGTTTGTAAAAGAAGAGCCGGAGTTACCGGCCCTTGATACTTCAACAGAATTTTATAAAACCTATACGATTACAACTGCACAAGCCAATTTGAGAAGTAGCGCTTCTGCGAAATCTCAAAAAATCGGTGCGCTTGCGCGAAAAGATACCGTACGATTATTAGGCAAAAGTGCCGATTGGCTGCATATTGAAACGTCCGCAGCGCAGCGTGCTTTTGTGCATCAGAGTTTGGTAAAAGCTTTGTAGTTTCCTGATGCTGCTAGATAATTTATGCGGTAGCTTTTGGAAAGTATTTCTTTCTAAACCAAAACGAAACACGTACCAAAAAGATCAGCGCGGGAACTTCAACCAACGGACCAATAACACCCGCAAAAGCTTGCCCGGAGTTGAGTCCGAAAACAGCGATAGCCACCGCAATTGCCAGTTCAAAATTATTCCCGGCAGCGGTAAATGCTACAGAAGCCGTCTTGTCATACGTAGCGCCCATAGCTTTGGTGACAAAAAAGCCAATGATAAACATCAAAGCAAAATATACCAGCAAGGGGATCGCTACGATCAATACATCTTGCGGAATTTCGACAATAAGTTCGCCTTTAAGCGAGAACATCACCACGATGGTAAAAAGCAGGGCGATCAAGGTAATTGGCGAAATGGTAGGGATGAACTTTTGGTTATACCAGGTTTCGCTTTTCAGGCGTACCAGAATAGACCGACTCAAAATTCCCAACACAAACGGAATTCCCAGATAGATGGCAACACTTTCTGCAATGGTAGCAATGGAAATGTCTACGATCGCACCTTCAAAACCAAAATAGGGCGGGAGTACCGTAATAAAGATCCACGCATAAAAACTGTAAGCAAACACTTGAAAAATGCTGTTTAAGGCAACGAGACCTGCGCCGTATTCACTGCTTCCGTCTGCGAGGTCATTCCATACCAAAACCATCGCGATGCAACGCGCAAGACCAATCAAGATCAATCCCACCATATATTCAGGATAATCCTGAAGAAAGGTAATGGCTAAGATAAACATCAATACGGGGCCAATGATCCAATTGAGCAGCAAGGAAACCGAAAGGATCTTGACGTTCTTAAAGACTTTAGGCAATAAGGCATAATTGACTTTTGCTAACGGCGGATACATCATCAAGATCAATCCGATCGCCAGCGGAATATTGGTAGTGCCGCTACTCATCGTATTCACCACTTCTGGAAAGGATGGGAAAAAGTAGCCTATCGCCACGCCAACGGCCATCGCCACAAAGATCCATAAGGTTAAGTTTCGGTCAAGGAAGCTTAGTTTTTTGGTGCTCATACTAATGGCTTATTTTTGAGAATACATAAAACAATTCCGTAGCGATCTGCACGCTGCGCTCGTGATATTTTTCAGCTTGCTGTGGCGTATCATCAAATGCTTTGGGGTCGTCAAATGTGATAGGAATACGCTTTTCAGCTCCAGGAACAAACGGGCAACCGGCGTCGGCTTGTGAGCACGTCATAATCGCCGCAAATGCTGAAGCAGGATTAAATGCGTCATCGAGACGTTTAGAAAATCCAATTACCGGATGTGCGTTTTCGGCATACTTAATACTGTAAACCGGATTCTTTTCTTGTGAAAGCTTTGCGATCTGAAAACCGGTATTTGCTAAAGTTTTTGCCACCATCGGGAACAAAGCTGTTGCTTCGGTTCCACCGGAATAACAAAACACATTTTTAATACCAAAATGTGCCGCCATCGTTTGTGCCCAAACTTGAGAAAGGTGGCTTCTGCGCGAGTTGTGGGTGCAAATAAAATTGATGCGTATAGCTGAATTTGCACTCACTTTCTCTTGAATAAAAGCGATCAAGGGTTGAAGCGTCGCTTTGCGTTCTTCGGAAATCGTTTCCGGCTTTAAGGTGTTGATAAACTGGTCAATTTCCGGAAATAATACATTTTCCATAAGCGTAGGGATCTTTGGGGTTAGCAGCAACCACCACCCGGAGTGCAGGCCGATGCGTTGTTGAGGTCAGCGAGTTTTACTTTGGGTTTTTCAGCGGGAATTCCGCAGGCATCTTTAGCAAGACAATCGGTTTGTTTGGTAGTCAAGAGGAAATGTGTTCCGTCAAAATCGATCCCAAATTTTCCAATGGTTTCGCCCTGATATTCTACTTCAACCTCGTGATCTTCGATCTGCAATACTTTTTCAGATAATTCAATGATGCTGATGAGTTTTTCAGGATGCAAGCGATGGTCATAATCATCGGCATTCCACAATTGAAAATTCACTACATCTTCTTGACGCACGGTGCCACCGCAATCAATAAAATGCTTAGATACTTTGACAACTTCGGTCACGTGAAAATGACTGGGAACCAAACTTCCGTCAGGCAATTGAAAACCTATAGTCTCGAGACTTTTTAAAGCTGATTTTACTTCTGATAGTTTCATAATCCTTTTTGTTATATCGTAATATTACGATGATTAAACCTAAATTTTTTTAGCAGCAATCTTGCTTGTTTGTAAGATCTTGATCGAGAAATTGAGACATCAAATTCTTCATTGCAGTCCAATTCTCGGTATCGATGCAATAGCACACGCTCGTTCCTTCAACGCTGCCTTTGATCAAGCCTAAATTTTTAAGCTCTTTCAGATGTTGCGAAATGGTAGGTTGTGCAAGACCGATCTCTTCTACTAGATCGCCACAAACACAAGAATTGATCTTGTATAAATGCTGAAGAATAGACACACGAGCAGGATGCGCAAAAGCTTTGGCAAAAGCAGCAATGGCATTTTGCTCGTCGGTAAAGATTTCAGTTTTGGCTAAGCCCATTTCTTTATTGTTGTATTGCAATATTACGATTAAATAAAGATCGAAGAACTTTTTTCTGATATTTTTTTATAATGTGAATGGATTTACACTCATTTCAATTAACAGTTTTTTGGCTGCTTAGCGCTTAAAACCTTGGTATTTTTAAAAGTATTAAACAAAATATCAAACGATGTCGTTATTTGGAAAAGTAAAGAATACCATAGGCCTTTTAAAGTCGGTAGACTTAGAGGCGCTTAATAAATTATCTCAAAAAGTTGACCTTTCAAAAGTGATGAGTGCCGTAGGCAATCTCGACGATCGCCAGTTGCAAGGCTTGATGAAAATGTTGAATTCGCAGGCCAAAAAAGGGCAGCATAAATTGCCGCCAATTGATGGCGATTTTTACAACCTGGCTCAAAAACTCACTCCCGAAGAGCGCGAAATTCAAATGAAGATGCGCAATTTTATGGAAGATGAAGTAAAACCTATCGCCAATGATTTTTGGAATCGTGCCGAATTTCCACACGAGATCATCCCGAAGTTTGCCGAATTGAATCTGGCAGGAATTGCTTATAAAGGCTACGGATGTCCCGCACAATCCTTTCTGATGGAAGGAATCCTGGCGATGGAACTGGCGCGCGTAGATGTGTCTATCTCTACCTTTTTTGGTGTGCATAGCGGTCTCGCCATGGGATCTATTTACCTCTGCGGTAGTGAAGAACAAAAGCAAGAATGGTTACCCAAAATGCAGAAGTTTGAAAAAATAGGAGCTTTTGGTCTTACCGAACCCGAAGTGGGCTCTGGTGCTGCCGGTGGTCTGGGAACCAGCTGTAAGAAAGTGGGCGACGAGTGGATCTTAAACGGAGAGAAAAAATGGATTGGGAATGCTACCTTTTCTGATATTACCATTATTTGGGCGCGTGACGAAGACAGCGGTAGCGTAAAAGGCTTTATTGTGCGTAAAGAAAATCCCGGTTTTCACGCAGAGAAGATGAAAGATAAAATGGCCCTTCGTACCGTACAAAACGCCTTGATCACCTTGACCGATTGCCGCGTGCCTGAAAGTGATCGTTTACAAAATGCAAATTCCTTTAAAGACACAGCCAAAGTTTTACAAATGACCCGTGCTAGTGTAGCTTGGCAGGCTGTGGGTTGCGCGCGTGGTGCGTATGAAGCAGCCTTGAAGTACACTAAAAAGCGGGAGCAGTTTGGTAGACCTATTGCGAGCTTTCAGTTGATCCAAAATCACTTGGTAGAGATGATTTCTAATCTTACAGCCATGCAAACTTTATGTTTCCGCTTGAGCGAAATGCAAGACGGCGGCCAATTGACCGATGAGCACGCTTCTCTAGCCAAAGTATTTTGTTCGATGCGCACCCGGGATGTGGTGAGCAGAGCCCGAGAAGTTATGGGTGGTAACGGTATTTTGCTGGAGTACGATGTGGCGCGTTTTGTAGCTGATGCCGAAGCGATCTATAGCTATGAAGGAACAAAAGAGATCAATTCACTTATTGTAGGTCGAGCGATTACCGGTTATAGTGCTTTTGTAAGCTAGAGTTGCAATCAATATCAATAAGATTTTTATAGGTGTTTTAATATGCCGTTATTTGCAACTGAAATTTTAAAAACTATAACATGAAATTCAATAGATTATTTCTAGCGTTACCTGTTGCGCTTACTTTAGTGAATTGTAATGATTCTAAAATGAGTTCAGGAGGAGATGCTGAACTTAAAACATTTAAAGATTCTGTTTCCTATATCATTGGTGCAAATACCGGTGCTCAGTTTAAGCAAGCTTTGGGAGATAATCCTGATGAGTTTTTTGATATGGAAATTTATATGCAAGGGGTTGAAACTGCACTTACTGATAGTGTAGAAATGCCTCAAGCAGATATGCGTCGCATTATGAATGAGTTTCAAACGAAACTACGCGCGAAGCAACAAGAGGAGCAAGCTGCTAAAGCTGCTGCAAATAAGGAAAAAGAAGAAGCGTTCTTAGCAGAGAATGCTGAAAAAGAAGGTGTACAAACGACAGAGAGCGGACTTCAATACAAAGTGATCGAAGAAGGCGATGGTGTTTCTCCAGTAGAAACCGATCAGGTTCAGGTGAATTACGAAGGAAAATTACTTGACGGTACTGTTTTTGACAGTTCGTATGAGCGTCAGCAACCTGCAACATTTGGTGTAAATCAAGTGATCTCAGGTTGGACAGAAGGACTTCAGTTGATGAAAGAAGGGGCAAAGTATGAGTTCTACATTCCTGCAGATCTTGCTTACGGTCAGCGTGGTTCTGGTCCAAAAATTGGTCCTGGTGAGACCTTGATCTTTACCGTTGAGCTTCTTGACGTGATCGATAAATAAACACGGTTTGACATATCTTGTAATTGCCGTAGTTTCCGGAGCGCTCATTTTAGGCGCAGTTTGGGGCATTTACGGAAATTTACAAAAGAAAACAGAGGGCTTTCTCGTTGCTTTGGCAGGAGGAGCCCTCATTGTTTCTACAGTTCTCGAATTGATCAATCCGGCTGTAGAAAAGGCTAATGTGTTAATCGCATTAGGCATTGTTTTACTTGGAGCAGGTGTTTTTACAGCGCTCGATTATCTGGTAAAACAACAATGGGGATCAGATAGTGGCGGTGGTTTACTGGCTGCAATCACCCTGGATGGAATCCCTGAAAATCTCGCATTGGGCGTGGCACTCATAGGTGCCGATGCTTTGACGGTAGCCGCACTTTCTGGCTCTATATTTTTATCCAATCTTCCCGAAGCAGCTGGTGGCGCCAAAGAAATGACTGAAAATGGCGCGTCAAAAAAGAAAATCCTTTGGCTTTGGTCTGCAACAGCATTTATACTCTCATTAGCGGCTTTAATTGGCAATTGGGCACTCGCAGATGTTTCAGAAGAAATTCTCGCATACATACGCTGTTTTGCCGGCGGCGCCGTAGTCGCCTCACTTGCGATCGAAGTGTTTCCTAAAGCCTATAAGCAAGATTCGTATTGGGCGGGAATTGCAACTGCACTAGGTCTGGTGCTGGCGTTTTATCTCAATAGTTTGGGATAGTTTTTGAATAAAATCATCTTTACAAACCGAGGCGATTCTGTCTAAATTTCACATCACTTTAGTATGCCTTTAGCGCTAAACGCGCTAACTTTAAGTGTGTCTATTGGAGACTCATTTTAATCTTTAGGTAATGGCATATATAGATTATTATAAGGTTTTAGGGCTCGACAAATCGGCAAGTGAAGCCGAAATAAAAAAAGCCTATCGCAAACTCGCCCGTAAATATCATCCTGATGTAAATCCCGGCGATACTGAAGCCGAAGAAAAGTTCAAACAGGTTAATGAAGCCAATGAGGTTTTAAGCAATCCCGAAAACCGTAAGAAATATGATAAATACGGTAAAGACTGGCAACACGCTGAAGCTTATGAGCAAGCAGAACAGCAACGTGCGCAATATGCTAGTGGCAGAACATCGGGTAATAGCGGTAGAGCCCAGTACAGTGGTGGCGGTTTTAATGAGGAAGATTACTCAGATTTTTTCAGTTCGATGTTTGGTGGCTCTGGTGGAGGTTTCCGCGGTGGCGGGCGTCAGGCACAGTTTAGAGGCCAGGATTTTAATGCTACGCTAAGTCTTGATTTACGTGAGGTGTATGAGAAGCATAAACGTACACTTACCGTGAATGGTAAAAACATTCGTTTGACGATTCCTGCCGGTGTAGAAAATGGGCAGACAATAAAGATCAAAGGCTACGGAGGAGAAGGTTTAAACGGTGGTCCTAACGGAGATTTATACCTTCAGTTTGAAATCAACAATACGTCAGGCTTCCGCAGGGATGGAGCAAATCTTTATAAAACTGTCGATCTAGACTTGTATACTGCTGTTTTGGGAGGCGAACTTATCGTTGAAACTTTTGACGGTAGTGTAAAGCTGAAAGTGGCTCCAGAAACTTCAAATGGCAAGCAGGTAAAACTCAAAGGTAAAGGTTTTCCTGTGTATAAAAAGGAAGGGCAGTTTGGTGATTTATTCATTACCTATGACCTCAAAATGCCGCAAAATCTTTCAGCAAAAGAAAAAGAACTGTTTCAAGAACTTGCAAAACTAAGATCCTGATGAGTACGACAAACTATATTCCGGTACACGAGTTGTGCGCGCAATATCGCATTGAACAAACCTTTATAACAGAATTGCACGAGAAAGGCGTGCTTGAAGTCATTCGCGTAGAGCAGTCGTTGTGCTTACCGCACGAGAGCATTGCTACCTTTGAGAAAATTATGCGTATTCACGCAGAGTTGGATATTAATATTGAAGGCATCGATGTGATTCTTAATCTGCTTGACAAAATTGAAGATTTAAATAAGCAATTGATAAAAACACAAAACAGACTGCGCATTTATGAGTAGTTTAGTAGCTTAATTAAATGATGAATTTAAGTTCTATGAAAAAATTAGTGCTTGCAGCAGCTGCAGCAGTCATATTGGCCAGTTGCGGAGGGAGTAAGAAAATTGCAGAAACTCCGGAACCGCCGTTATTTCAATCGTTTCAAGATTCGGTGGCGTATTATATGGGCGTTTCTATTGCCGAAAATATCAAGAAAGACAAAGCTACCTATGAGAATTACTTTGATAAAAAAGTGTTCATGACCGGTTTTCAAGAAGCCTTGAAGGATAGCGCACAAATTTCAGAAAAGGAAGGACGTCAAGTGATGGGAAGATATTCTCGTGAATTGATGGAGCTTAAAGAAAAACTGAAGGCTGAGCGTATCGCTGCGCAAAAAGCGTTTTTAGAAGAGAATGCACCCAAAGCGGGTATAATCACTACAGAAAGTGGTTTGCAATATGAGATCATTACAGCTGGAACAGGAGCATCGCCTGAAGCATCAGACCGTGTAGAAGTGCATTATGAAGGAACGTTGATCGATGGGACGGTTTTTGACAGTTCGTATGAGCGTGGTGAATCGATCACCTTTGGCGTTGGTCAAGTGATAAAAGGTTGGACCGAAGTCTTGCAATTGATGAAAGAAGGTGCAAAATATCGAGCGTATATTCCGGCAGATCTGGCATATGGTGACCGAGATATGGGTGAAATTCCGCCGGGTTCTACATTGATCTTTGATATTGAATTGCTCAAAGTGAAGTAACAAAGCTATAACTAAAAAAAGCCGCTCTAAAGCGGCTTTTTTATTGGCACCGCCAAAGGGTTTTACACCCCGAGGTTTGCCTCGAAATTAAAAATTTGTTTCCAAGCAATGCCTCATGGGCTTGCCCTGAGGTAGTTTATTGGCACCGCCAAAAGATTTGATACCTTATTTACTGTGTTACTTAAGGAGCAGGATTTGGGATCGCTTTATGTATAGCTTCGATTTCCTCCAGAATTTCTGAAGAAAGCTGAATGTTTACACTGCCTATATTTTCTTTCAATTGTTCAAGGTTTGTGGCTCCTATAATATTTGAAGTCATAAAAGGCCTGTCGGTTACAAAGGCTAAAGCCAGTTGCGTGAGTGACAAATTGTGTTTTTTAGCAAGATCGAGATAGCGCTTGGTTGCCGCTACAGCTTGCTCATTAGAATACCTGCTGTACTGCGGAAACTTATTGATTCGGGAAGCTTCAGTATCTGTTTGTTCAATGTATTTTCCGCTGAGGGTTCCAAAACCTAAAGGAGAATATGCTAGATATCCTACTTCTTCGCGCTGCATAATTTCGGTGAGACCAATTTCGTCTTTACGGTTGAGCAAATTATACGGGTTTTGCACGGTGCTCATTTTAGGAAGTCCTTTGCGACTTTCTTCCATATAGCGTGATAAACCATACGCCGTTTCATTACTTACACCTACGTGTCTTATAAGTCCTTCTTTTACAAATTCCTGAAGGTCTTCAAGAATCTTCTTGAAATTATCTTGCCATTGTTCTTCAGGGTCGTGGGTGTAGCCCAATTTCCCAAAATAGTTGGTATTTCGCTCCGGCCAATGCAGTTGATACAGGTCGATATAATCGGTTTGTAGGCGTTTTAAACTTTTGTGAATCGCATCTTTAAATTCGGCTTTGGTATAGCCACCGGTACGAATATGTTGAGACATTTCAGCAGGGCCTGCAATTTTTGAGGCAATAATGAGATCATCTCGTTTTCCTCTATTTTTCAGCCAAGAACCAATAATGCGTTCTGTGCTTCCGTACGTTTCTGCACGAGCAGGAACACTGTATAATTCTGCAGTATCTATAAAATTTACACCTTGTTCTACGGCATAATCAAGCTGAGCGTGACCTTCTGCCTCGGTGTTTTGCTCGCCCCATGTCATGGTGCCTAAGCAAATTTTACTTACTTCAATTGAAGTTCCGGGTAGTTTTGTGTATCGCATTTAAATCTGAATTTCTTGCGAAGGTATTACAATGTCTACTGGTTTTAGCTTACAGTTGCCGTTAATGTGTTTCCAGCCAAAGTGGTCTCGTAAATTCTTAGGTCACGCGTGCTTCCTGCAGAATTTTGTGGGCCTTGCACCGTGTCGCCATCCACTTCATATTTTGCAAAATGCAGCTGGCATTCAATCACATTCTCCTCGCTTTGAAAAACCAATTGTCCACCCTGATGCGGGCAAACCGCCTCTGTTGCGACAAAAGAAGATGCAGCATTGCCTGTAGCTATGCGAATGAACAGTACGCTGCTCACGCGTTTTTGATCACCTACATTGGGTAGCTCTGAGATCTCAAGGTTCACCATAGTGCCGCTGCCAGAATTTCCTCCAGAACCGCTTTGTGTTCCTCCCATAGTTTCCATACCGGCATCGTCTCCAGAACTACACGAAGACATCATACAAGCGCCTGAACACGCAATTAATACTCCTTTTCCTACCGAAAAAATAAACTCTTTTCTATTCATAATGATCGTATTTAAAGTTGTTACATATCTATATCGTTTGAAGCGGAACTGAACTGGGAATTGTGTATCAGTTACTTATATGTACGGTGTTTCTATGGAAAAGGTTTTTAACCGGGCTCTTTTAAGACGTAATAGACAAAAGAAAACCCCGACTTTAAAAGCCGGGGTTTGCCACGTTTGTTGGTGTTTAGATGCTAGATATCGTTGAGCAACTTAGTTACTTCATCTAGCTTAGGCGTAAGAATGACTTCTATTCTTCTGTTTTTTGCTTTACCTTCTGCGGTACTGTTTGTAGCAACCGGAGCAAACTCACCACGACCGGCAGCGGTAAGATTTTTAGGATCAATCTGTGCATTTTGACGTAAAATCTCAACAATGGCTGTAGCGCGTTTAGTAGAAAGATCCCAGTTGTCTTTTAAAGGTCCGTTGCCGCCATACGGCACATCATCGGTATGCCCTTCAATCAGAACAGCGATTTCAGGATTTTGAGCCAATACGCTACCCAGTTGGTTTACTGCTTGTCGTCCTTTGGCACCTACATTCCAGCTTCCACTTTCAAAAAGTAGTTTGTTCTCTAGCGAAACATAAACTTTTCCGTCACGTTGTTCTACGGTAAGACCATTTCCTTCAAAATCTACGAGGGCTTTAGAAATTGCATCTTTCAAGGTACGCATTTTGGCATCTTTTGCAGCGATCATTGACTCTAACTCTTCAACACGGCGCGAACGCTCGGTGAGGTCGCGTTGCATTTTTTCCAGTCGGTTTTGTTCAGCGGCGAGATCGGCTTGCTTTTCATCTAATTGTGCTAAAAGCTCTCGATTTTGCTTTGAGTTTTCGGCTAAAGCTTTAGAACTATTGGCCTCAAGCGCGTCATAGGAATCCTGTAAATTCTTAAGATTAGCTTGCGCTGTAGCGTACTTACGTTGTAAGTCATCACGCTCACTTGTCGCTTGAGCGAGCTCTTTTTCTAGCTGAGCTGCTTGATTTTCAAATTGTTTTCTCAAGCGCTCTTCCTGAGAGAGGTCTTGTTGCAATTCTTGATTTTCGGCTTTGAGACCGGCAAACCGAGCTTCGAGATCTTTATATACTTTTGCTGAAACACACGAAGATAGTGTGGCGGCAGCGCCCACGATAAGGCAGACTTTTCTAAACATAGGGTTATGGTTGTTTTTTATAATCAACGTTTGGAGGTTAAAATTATTGGCTTCGGTCAAGACAAAACCAATACATTTTCTTGATGATCCAAATTAAATAGCCCAAGGCTTGTGCTGAGGTTGTTTAGGTGTTGAGATCGAGCTCTACCAATGCCGGGCAATGATCGCTATGCTTTGCTTCCGGAAGAATGACAGCGCGCTTGACCTTGTCTTTTAAGGGTTCGCTTACCATATTATAATCCAGTCGCCAGCCTTTATTATTGGCACGTGCATTTGCGCGATAACTCCACCAGCTGTATTGTTCAACATCGGGATTAAGATGTCTAAAACTGTCTGTAAAACCACTGTTGATAAAGCCGCTAAGCCACTCACGCTCTACCGGTAAAAAACCACTTACATTTTTAAGACGTACGGGATCGTGAATATCTATAGGTTCGTGGCAAATATTATAATCGCCACTCACGATAAGATTAGGGCGTGTTTTGCGCAGCTCTTCAGAATAGGCCTGAAAGTCTGCCATATATTTTAGCTTATGTTCAAGGCGGTCTATGTTTGTCCCACTTGGTAAATACATACTCATAACACTCAGGTCGCCAAAGTCTGCTCTGATGTTACGTCCTTCGTGATCCATATAATCAATACCGGTACCGTGCACGATATTATCGGGCTCTTTTTTACTTAAGATCGCTACGCCGCTGTATCCTTTTTTTTGTGCGCTAAACCAATAATCATGGTAGCCGGTTTCTTCAAACAAGTCTATGTCTAGTTGCTCTTTATGGGCTTTGGTTTCTTGCAGTAAAAGTACATCTGGGTTAGCAGCTTTTAGCCAGTCAAGAAGACCTTTACGAATAGCTGCACGAATTCCGTTTACGTTATATGTGATTATTTTCATGCTTTAATTTTGGGTTTTGGCGAAGGTAGTTATTTCGCTAGAAATCTTCTGTTGATGTTCTCAATACAAATAGTCACGCATCGCTAAACGTTAAGGCTTTTTCCCGTAGTTTTATGGCCATGCGCCACCTGATCTTGATATCGTGTTTCCTGATTGCTGCAACTGGTTTTGCACAGGGTTTTCAGTCTAAACTGCGCCGAACAAAACGATTGGCCATAACGGATACTGTGGTGATCGATACGACAAGTATTAACCCTGTTTTATTCCAAGTGCTTCAAAAAGATGGAAGCATCCTGGACACAACAGCTTATGAAGTAGATTATGGGCGGTCGCTTTTTTGGTTAAAACAACCGGATGCATCACTAGATACCTTAGACTTCAAGTACAGCGTGTATCCCGATTTTTTGACTAAATCATATTTTGAATATGATCCTAGCAAGGTGGTGAACAGCAGTGGCAATTTGAGCCGAGTCTATGCACTGAAGAAAAAAACAACAAAGCCCGATTTTAAACCTTTTGACGGACTCACAACTTCAGGGAGTTTGGTGCGTGGGATCACCAGCGGAAATAATCAAAACAGTACGCTTACCAGCGAGCTAGACCTGCAAATCACCGGTAAACTAAGCGAAAAGGTCTCTTTGCGCGCTTCGTTGCAAGATGCCAATATTCCGCAGCAAAATGGAGGATACTCACAGCGTTTAGATGAGTTTGATCAGATCTTTATCGAGCTCTACAGCGATATGTGGAACATACGCGCCGGAGATATTAATCTGGAAAATAGCACCTCCTTTTTTGGTCGATTTACAAAAAAAGTACAAGGCTTATCCTTGAGTGGGCGACTGGATCACGAGAATTCACAAACCGAAGCTTTTGCCACCGGAGCTTTGGTACGCGGTGTTTTTACACAAAGTAGATTTACAGGACAAGAAGGGAATCAAGGGCCGTATAAATTGACCGGACCTAATGGCGAGTTGTACGTGCTTATCGTTAGCGGAAGTGAACGCGTTTTTGTTAATGGTATTTTGCTAGAACGCGGGGAAACCGCCGATTATGTAATTGATTATAATGCCGGGGAAATCCGTTTTAATCCTACGTTTCCCATTACCAGCGAGATGCGTATTTCGGTTGAATATCAATACAGTGAACAAAATTTCACACGCATAATTGCCTATGCAGGAGGAGGCCATCAGACCGATGACGGCAAACTGAAGCTTCGGGCGCATGTGTATTCTGAAAATGATGCTAAAAATCAACCCTTATTGCAAAATTTAAATCAAGAACAAGTAGCCGTTTTGCAGGAAGCCGGAGATGACAGCGGCCAGATGATCGCACCAAGCGCAAATCCTGATACTTATAATGAGAATAAAATTTTATACCGAAAAGTGTTTAGAGATGGTCAGGAAGTATTTGAGTTCTCTAACGATCCTGAGGACGAATTGTTCAATGTGCGTTTTACAGATGTAGGTGCAAATCAAGGAAATTACGTACTCACCAACGCATCGGCGATCAATCGTATTTATGAATATGTAGCACCAATAAACGGAATTCCACAAGGGAATTTTGAACCGGTGGCGCGTTTGTTTGCTCCGACCCAATTGCAAATGGCCGTGTTGCAAGGAGCCTATAATCCTTCAGCAAAGACGCGTATTTCATTTGAAGGTGCAGGAAGCAAAGAGGATTTGAACCTCTTTTCAGATTTAGACGATGGAGATAATGATGGCTTCGCAGGTCGTTTCAATGTTGACCAAACGCTATACGAAAAAAATGAAGTCAGCCAGTTGCGCGCATTTGGAACGGTAGACTATATCCAAAACACTTTTCGAAATATTGAGCGCACCTATGCGATCGAGTTTAGCCGGGACTGGAATTTACCCTTGGTTCCTCAAGGTGATCAAACCTTGCTTACTTCAGGATTACATTTTCAGGATACCGCAATCGGAGTGGTGAATTATAGCTTTGAACATTTAAATTACAGTCAGAATTATTCCGGCTCTCGCAATTCTATTTATGGCAATCTTCGGTTTGACAAACTGCGAACACAGTTTAATGCCAGCTATTTAAAATCTGAAGCAGATACCGTAACTACGCGTTTTTTTAGAATGAATGCTGCAGCTATTTACGGATTCCAAAAATCCTGGATCGGTGTCAAGTTGCGTGCCGAAGATAACGTAAGCCGTAATCCAATTTCAGAGGTTTTTGATCCTTTGAGTCAGCGGTTTCAATCTTATGAAGCTTTTGTAGGGCGGGGAGACAGTACGGCGGTTTTTGTGGAATTGGGCTATCGCTATCGCGTGAATGATAGTTTGCGAGGCAATAACTTACAACAGGTAAACCACAGTGACACTTATTATCTGAAATCTCAACTGATTCAAAATGAAAATACTTCTTTAGGATTGTATGCCAATTATAGGAAATTGCGCTATACCGAAGGGACTCCATCTGAGCAATCTTTGAATTCCCGGTTGCTGTACAATCAAAAGCTCTTTAAAAATCTTATACGATTGAATACGGTTTTTGAAACGAGCAGTGGGACTTTGCCACAACAGGAATTCACCTATGTTAAGGTTGATGAAGGTCTTGGAGTTTACACGTGGAAGGATTACAATAACGACGGAGTGCAGCAATTAGAAGAGTTTGAACTGGCGCAGTTTCAGGATGAAGCCGATTTCATAAGAGTATTGTTACCTAACCAGCTTTTTGTAAAAACGCATCAGAATAAGTTAAGTCAGATTCTTACGGTAAATTTTCAGCAATGGAGTGGTAAAAAAGGCTTTCAAAACTTTGCTTCTCATTTTTACAATCAAACCAGTTATTTGATCGATCGTAGAGTGCTTCGGGATGGGAACTCTTTTGATTTAAATCCGTTTGAAGATGATGACAATGCACTGGGGTTGAACCTCAATTTTAGAAACACGCTTTTTTTCAACAGAGGAAAACAGCAGTATACAACAAGCTATACTTATCTAGCAAATACAGCGCGTAATTTAGTTTCGTTAGGATTGCAAACTAATGAACTGCGCAGCCATCAAGTGTCTTTTCTGCATAAAATAAAAGCAAGTTATTTGTTTAATTTAAATACAACTTTAGGAACCAATAGTAGTGCGTCTGAAAATTTTGCACAACGCAATTACAGTCTGGAGACCTTTGAGCTAAATCCTAAAATTTCATACTTATTTGATGATAACACGCGGCTTGAAGCTTTTTACAGTTTGGGAACCAAAGAAAATAGTTTGGGGGCTTTGGAGTACTTAAACAAACAGGATTTTGGAGTGGCATTTTCCTACAGCAATGCTGAAAAGATTTCATTCAATATCGAGGCGCAATACATCAAAAATGAATTTGAAGGTGCTGCATTTTCACCGGTTGCCTATCAAATGCTAGAAGGCTTACAGCCGGGTTCAAACTTCACTTGGAATGTAATCGCGCAAAAACGACTGACTAAATTTCTAGATTTAAACCTGTCGTATTTTGGCCGTAAAAGTGAAGATTCAAGAACCATTCATACAGGAACGGTTCAACTACGAGCACTTTTTTAACCTTCAAATAAGTAAAAAGCTTAATTGACAATAATCTTTTTAGATTGCCCGCCGTTACGATTCCCAATACGCACGACGTAAACACCGCTTGAAGCGTAAGACATGTCTAAGTCATATACATAACTTCCGTATTCATTTTCGATCCAGTTTTCGGCTAATTTTTGCCCTAAAATAGAGTACACAGTTACCGCCATTTTTTCGGTGGTTTCTTGAGTGCTTAAAGAAATTTGAAAATGATTTTGTTCAGGCTCAAGAATGACTAATTCACTATCAGGAAAAATATTCTCTTCCACCGAAAGACTGTTAAAGATACGCACGCTATAGTCATTGGTACGGCCATAGGCTAAGGTCCCACAAGCATCATTGAGATTACCTTCCTCATTATTATCTTTTCCACGTATGCGCATTCTATAAGTTCCTAGCTCAACATTGTCGGGTAAGTTTATCGTGAAAACAGCATCTGTATCTGCTGTTTGTACAGTTCCGCTAGAAACAATTTCAGAAGCTTCAAATCCACCATTGTTATTGAAATCAATAAAAATTACGTATCCAGAATTTTGATAACCCATTTGCAAAGTACCCATATAAGAGTCTTTCTGTATATTTAAGTTAAATGTGGTGTCAAGATCTGCGCTATATCCTGTACTCGAGCACGGTGGTGTCACAAAAGTACCTTCTAGTGTAAATAGTGTAACTCCATCCCCAAAACCTTCGCAATTAGAAACCGGCTGACAATAATTATTAGTTACAGTTTTATTGATTTCATCGTTACTAGGTTCACTATCTCCGTTAAGGTCGGTACCTGCAACTATTTCATAGGAGCCAATTGCTGAAAAATCTTCGGTTGTGCTAAAGGTAAAGCTTTCAGAAGTCTGAGCGGCAATGGTTCGGTCAAAGGTCTCTATGACTTGCTCTCCATCATTAATACTGTAGTACACCGGAAAATTAGATTGATCATCCTGTCCAAAATTGGTGATCGTAACCGTGATAGGAATCGCAGCTCCTAGTCCAGAATCAGATTGTGGACTATCTATCGAAGAAACGCCCACATTGTTTTGCCAGAGGTTTTGTACCGTGGTTGACATACTGTCATTGGTGGTGTCTTCATCGTTTTCAAGATTGGTGGTGGCAGTAATAGTGTATTCTTCTCCTATGTTAGAAAGATCAGCGGTTTGCGTAAAGGTGTAGCTGGCAGTTTCATTAAAAGCAAGACTGCCTGTAAAAGTTTCATTCACCGTTGTTCCGTTTACGGTATAGCTTACAGGAATATTGGTTTGCGTGGTGTTACCAGCATTTCTTATCGTGATCGTAATACTTTCGGTACTGGTTAAGGCACCATCTTCTGGACTATCAATGGAGATGGTCTGAACATCATTGGCATTATCTGACGCCAATTTGAAAACGCTAATTATATCCGTGCGTTGCGGATTGAAATATTCTGAAATAAACCAGAAGGTTTCATCGTCTGCCGGGTCAATGGTAAGGTGTGTATAATCGGCATAGCGTTCAGAAGTACTTACTCCGGTACTTGTTGCAAGAAATGCTTCAGGGACTGACATTTCACCTAAAGGATCGTTAGCATACCTACCTGTAAAATTTAAGGTTACGGGTAAATCTGCACTAACTGTGGTATACCCCATAGCGATGCTTCCGGCACCATCCATAGCCATACTCGCACCAAAGGCATTATTTCCGGTAGGAGAAACATAAGTTCCTTCTTGATAAATCGTCCACGGTTGGCCATCTCCTGTTTGTCGTAACTCATACCAGCGTATACCGGCTTGCTCTTCTCCCAAAGGAGCGACATTAACCACAAAATTGAAAATAGCCGAGTTATGATCGTCAAACTTTCTAAACTGGGCTTGATTCATTACGGTACCTTGCATAGCATCAATATCGGGACCTGCGGGCTGCGGTAAATTTGAAAAGCTCCCGGCGTCAAAAACGCCATTAAAATCGGTAACTGTAATTATTTCTGGCTGTGAAATGCTTGAATTTTCTGGAGTGTCCCAATCTACATCTACCGTCCATAATTTGAGATGATCATCATTAACCCCAGACCACGCATCATCTTGATAATACACAACGGTAGCACCACCAGTTGTTGGAGCATCAGAAGTACTGACATTAAAGAACTGCGGACTGTAAAAACCGGTTCGTTGAATAGTGGGTAGCGGAAAGCCTAAAAAGCCTACGTCTGATTGACCTTGAAGCATTTGATCACGCTCCATAACAAAAACTGCATTTCCAGTTACAGTTTCATCTGATTCATCATCGCTTGTCACAGCAATGTTTGAAGTTATATAATAACCATCACGCCAAACAGAATATTTGGGATAATCAGGAAAAGCACCGGTTTCAAAACCGGCGGTATATATATACCAACCATCGTTTACAGGATCTGAGCCTTGACAAACCGCGATATTTAATCCGTTTTCAAAGTCATTGTCTGCATCGCTTTCATCTTCATTTTCAAATTGTGTTATAATAAATCGATCTGCAGGAGCGTCATAAAGCACAATGGGATCTCCGGCAGTATTTCCTTCAAAAAGCGTTCCCAGACTCGCCTGGGGTACAAGTTCGTTTCCTTGCTTATCATAAATTTTAAAACCAACATTCCAGGCAGCTACATAGTGATTGGGTCCCGCAGCTCCGGTGGGATCAGATGGTGTGAAGTTTGAAGTGTTTGCTTCAAAAACCTGAAGCGGTTCGAGGTTATAAGACTTAGCGTCGGTTTTTTCTTTTTCGGTTTGCTTTTTAAGTAGGGGGTCACCGTCTTTAGGAAACCCTTTTCCCGGCACCACTTGATTAGCACGGCGTCTTTTTGGGTTTATTTCTTGCGGATTATTTGATTTCTCTACCGCTTTAAAAGTTCCTTTTTCTAGTTGAGAGGCGAGACTGGGAACTTCACGCACCAAACGCATTTTACTAATTACCGTAGGCTTTTTTTTCTCTTGACCAGTAACCTGAAACGAACAGGAAAAACTAAGTAAAACCAGAAAGCAGGTTAACAGTTGTGCTTTCTTGAGATCGTGCGGGTAAAAATGTTTCATAGTTAGCGTGTTGCGGTCATTAAATGTACGAAAGAATCAACTATAAGGTTCAAAAAAAGCCCCAAGTTGGGGCTTTTTGAATTTTTGATAAAATAGCGGACTTATTTTGCCCAATGTTTAAAATCTATTTTCTCGTGCAAAATGGTAGCAAGCTCGCTGATTTTTACACGTTTTTGCTCCATTGTGTCGCGATCGCGAATGGTTACACTTTCATCTTCTAAGGTGTCGTGATCTACAGTGATGCAAAACGGAGTTCCCGCAGCATCTTGGCGGCGGTATCTACGTCCCACAGCATCTTTCTCATCGTAAGCGACATTAAAGTCGAATTTCAAATCATCAATGATCTTCTGGGCAACTTCAGGTAATCCATCTCTTTTTATCAGAGGTAAGATCGCAGCTTTTACAGGTGCTAATATCGCCGGAAGTTTTAAAACGGTACGGGTAGAACCGTTCTCTAGTTCTTCTTCTTCTAAAGATTTTGAGAATACCGCTAGGAACATACGGTCAAGACCTATGGAAGTTTCAACCACATAAGGCACGTAATTTTCATTCAATTCAGGATCAAAGAACTGAAGCTTTTTACCTGAGAATTCTTCGTGTGCTTTAAGGTCAAAATCGGTGCGACTGTGAATCCCTTCTAATTCTTTAAAACCAAATGGGAAATCAAACTCAATATCTGCTGCAGCGTTAGCGTAGTGTGCAAGCTTCTCGTGATCGTGAAAACGGTAATTTTCTTCACCAAGACCAAGTGATAAATGCCATTTTAGACGCGTTTCTTTCCAATGCTCGTACCATTTTAGTTCGTCTCCGGGACGCACAAAAAACTGCATTTCCATCTGTTCAAATTCACGCATTCTAAAAATAAACTGACGCGCTACGATCTCATTTCTAAAAGCTTTACCGGTTTGAGCGATCCCAAATGGAATTTTCATTCTTCCGGTTTTTTGCACGTTAAGAAAGTTTACAAAAATTCCCTGTGCAGTTTCAGGTCTTAAATAGAGATCGGTAGCAGTTTCTGCAGAAGCTCCTAATTTAGTCCCAAACATCAAGTTGAATTGACGCACGTCTGTCCAGTTTTTTGAACCGGTATCCGGGTCGGCAATGCCTAGTTCTTCGATCAAGGCTTTTACATCGGCAAGATCTTCGGCTTCCAGAGAACGCGCCATGCGTTGTAAAACGGTTTCCTGTTCCTTGCGATAACGCAAAACACGTGGGTTTGTAGTTACAAACTCTTGCTCGTCAAACTTATCACCAAAGCGTTTTTTTGCTTTTGCTATTTCTTTAAGCGCTTTTTGATTTAGCTTTTCAGCATAATCTTCGATCAATACATCGGCGCGATAGCGTTTTTTAGAATCCTTATTGTCAATAAGCGGATCATTAAAAGCATCAACGTGTCCAGAAGCTTTCCATGTGGTAGGATGCATAAAGATCGAAGCATCAATACCCACGATATTCTCGTGCATTTGCACCATACTCTTCCACCAGTAATCACGTATGTTTTTCTTGAGTTCGGCTCCGTTTTGACCGTAGTCATACACGGCACTTAAACCGTCATAAATCTCGCTACTCCCAAAGATGTAGCCATATTCTTTTGCGTGTGATATTACCTTCTTAAAATGATCTTCCTGTTGTGCCATTTGGTATGTTGCTTTTGTATTTGATTTTGGTTGTTTTGCTGTTGCGAAACAAGGAGGTAAAAATAAAAAAAACCGCAGCATGCAGCGGTTTTTTTATAAGATGATTTTTGAAGCTGAATTATTCAAGCTCAACCACGCTATTGCTAAGCAAGCGATCGTTTTCAAACAGATTGATGCGGTAAATTCCCGGATCAAATTCTTCGGCCATCGGATTGATCCAAACACAGGATTGAAGCTCCTCATTTTGATAATTGATCTGTTGGTAAGCGCTGTAAATCAGAATATTTTCTCCAAAAGCGAGTGAAACGTGTTCGCCCATCACGTTATTTCTGGGATTGATCACCTGAATGTAGAAATCGTGAATGCCCGGCTTGGCCAAAATATTTTCATTGATCGTATAGCAAATTTCAATTTTATCAATACGTCTTGCGCGATCATTAGGCACGGTTTTACCACTACGGCGCAGGATGACACCACTGGTTCTAAATTTACTCACGGTAAGTTGAGCACCTTTACTCAGGTTTTCTTGCAGCGCTTCGTTTTGTTGTTTTAGTGAGTCGCGTTCAACAACACTTTCATCAAAAGCAGCTTCGGCATTTGTTTTTTGAGTTACCAGCAATGCATTTTCAAGGAGTAAACTGTCTGCTTTTTTACGTAAGGCATCGCGCTCATCCCTTAAAATAGCAAGCTCACGCCTGTAATTTTGAAGTGTCGTCTGTGTAGAATTTGCTTGCTCAAGACGATTTAGCAAGTTTTGAATACGAGCCCGTGCTTCTTTTAATTCAGTAGAAAGCAGCTTGTTGGTTTCAATTTCAGCATTATAGTTGGTCAAAAGGTCACTCAGTTCTTCTTTAAGAAGTTCTTTTTCTTCAGAAAGTGCTACTTTACTGGCACTCAGCTCGTGATAGAATTTATAGGTGTAACCACCCAATCCCAAGAGCAATAGAAAAAGTATACCGATAAGAATCTTTAAAGCATTGTTATTGCGAGTCGCGCTCATGCAGCCTATTTTGATATCTTAGTGCGAAAGTTAAAATAATTAATCAAAATGAGATGAAGTCTTTGCTGAAACTCTTCTTTCCTGAGCAATGTAGTGCTTGTGAAACCATCCTGAGCGAAGGGGAACAACTCATTTGTACTTCTTGCCGCCACGCATTGCCGGTAACTCATTTGCACACTACAACGCAAAAACCCATCAAAAAATTATTGTACGGGCGAACAAGCCTTAATTTAGAGGCTGCTTTATTTTATTTTGACAAGAAAACCCGCGTTCAACAGCTTATTCATAATTTAAAATATCGTGGTCAGGAAGGGTTAAGTGATTTTTTAGGACAATGGCTTGGAGCGCAACTTGCAGAAGCGGCTGCATTTAATCAAATTGACTGTGTGATGCCGGTACCTTTGCATAAATCGAGGTTGCGCGAACGCGGCTATAATCAGGTGGCGGGATTTGGCAAGGCGATTGCCCAATGTTTAAATAAGCCGTATTACGATCACATCTTATACCGAACTAAAGCAACACGCACGCAAGTATTTTTAAATCGGGTTTTTAGAGGTACCGAAGTTTTAGACTCTTTTGCCGTTACCGAAACCACAAGCCTTCAAGGAAAGCATATTTTACTCGTAGATGATTTAATTACCACAGGCGGAACTGTAGAAGGTTGTGCGCTGGCTTTAGAGAAAATACCGGAAATAAAATTGAGTGTAGCCGTAATGGCAATAGCCCAATAATTTTTACGTTTTAAAACCTGGATGAAAAACCAGCTAATGTTTCTAGGAATTATCCAAAAAACACTGCTGTCTCATCTTTAAAAATAATCGTTACTTTGCGCTGTTATGTCAAAAAAGGTTTTACAGCTCGTATCTGTTTTTATATTACTGCTTTTTGTAGTGCAATGTGCCAAACGCGGTACTCCTACAGGCGGACCCAAAGATGAAACGCCACCGGTTTTGGTGCGCGCCGATCCACCCAATTACACAACTAATTTTGACCGAAAGGAAATCAGGATTTATTTTGATGAATACATCAAACTCAAAGATCTGAGTAAAAACCTTATCGTTTCTCCACCAATGGATCCCAAGGCCCAAGTGAGTCCGCAAGGAAGTGCTTCAAGGTATATAGATATTCAGATTACTGATACACTTGCCCCCAATACAACCTATCAATTCAATTTTGGAGAAAGCGTTACCGACAATAATGAAGGAAATCCTTTTCAGTTTTTTAAATACGTTTTTTCAACGGGTGATTATATAGATTCTCTTAATGTAACCGGAGTCATTAGAGATGCGCTTTTGCAAAAACCAGATGAGTACGTGACGGTAATGTTGTATGAGGCCGACTCAACGTATTCTGATTCTATCGTGTATAAAGATGTGCCGCGATATATTACCAATACCTTAGATAGCACCGTGGTTTTTGAACTGACTAACGTGAAGGAAGGGCGTTATAAGTTGGTGGCGCTGAAAGACGACGCTAATAATTATACCTTTCAGCCTGATAAAGATAAAATCGCATTTTACGATGGCTTTATAGATGTCCCTACAGATTCGGTTTTTGTGTTGCGCTTGTTTAATGAGCAATTAGAAACCGAAACCGGTCGTCCTAAACAAGGCGCTGCGCAACGTGTAGCGTTTCCGTTTACGGGGAATCCAGATAGTATAGATATCGAATTGATAAGCGCAAAGCCTGAAGGTTTTGAACGCTTAGTAACGCTAAAAAAAGATCAGGATTCATTACAGTATTGGTATAAGCCTCAAGTTGAAACCGACTCCCTTATTTTTAAAACTTACGGAAACACGGAATTGCTAGACACGATGTATGTACGCAGACGCCCATTAAAGGCCGACTCACTACAAGTGCAATCGGTGTCCAGCAGCTTGATCTTAGAAGAACCGTATATGCTGAATACTACGATTCCGGTAATGGCGGTAGACACTTCCAAAATTGTGATTAGTCGTAAAGATTCTACGCTGGTTGAAGCCTTTCAGGTGAATTTATTTCCGAAAAAACTGCAGATATCGCTGACTTTTGAAACCGAAGAAAACGAGTCTTACAAAATACAAATGCTTCCTGAAGCGCTAACCGATTTCTACGACTCGAAGAATGATACGCTCAACTTTAGCGCATCCACCAAAGCCTATGGCGATTATGGGGAATACGACCTTACGTTACAAGGAGCCGCAGAGGTACAACACATTGTGCAGTTGGTAACCGAAAAAGGCGATGTAAAACGTGAGATCATTGGAGAACCGGGAAAAACCTTGTTTCAGTTTAACCGTATCGAGCCCGGAAAATACTACGCGCGGGTTATTGTAGACCTCAACGAGAACGGTAAATACGACACCGGGAATTTTCTGGAACAAAAGCAGCCGGAAGAAGTATTATACTATCCCGATTTATTGGATTTACGCTCAGGCTGGTATCCTAAGCACACCTTTATTCTTACGCAGGAATAGTGTAGTTGGTGCTTACTTCAGTTCAAATTTGTCTTGATCTGCGAGAAAATTCAGTTGGTTGCGGGTTTCTTCAAGATGAGTTTTGCTCAAGGTTGCATAAATTGTTTTTTCTTCCGCTTCTGCGAAAGCTAAAGTAGCCCCGAGACTGTCATAAATACCACTGTAGCCGTTGTATTCATAATTGCCGCCATCGATACCTACTCGATTTACGCCAATGCAGTAACTCATGTTTTCTATTGCACGCGCTTTGAGCAAAGTATCCCAGGCAAAAACACGCTTTTTAGGCCAATTGGCTACATAGAGCATCACATCATAATTTGAGGTATTGCGTGCAAAAACAGGAAAGCGTAAGTCGTAACATACTTGTAATAGAAACTTCCAACCTTTATATGTTGCAATCACGGGCTGCTCGCCGCGTTTGTAAACCTTATGTTCGCCCGCTAGAGTAAAAGTGTGGCGTTTATCGTATGAAGTACAAGCACCTTCTGGAGTGATAAAATAAAACCGGTTGTAAAACGCATCTTCCTCTTTGATCATCAAGCTTCCGGCAATTGCTGCTTGAGTGGTTTTTGCTGTAGCTTTCATCCACTCGACCATCGCACCGGTATCTGCTATTCCTTCAGGATTCATACTAAAGCCTGTAGCAAACATTTCGGGTAAAACGATAAGATCTACATTATGTATAGCGCTGATTTTCTGATCAAAATATGTACGATTCGCTTCCGGATTTTCCCAAGCCAGATCTGCTTGAATTGCTGCTATTTTTAAGGTGTCTTGCATAACTTAAAAGTACAAAAAGCTGTTGAGGTTAGGACAAAAAAATACCCGCTGCAACGCAGCGGGTATTGGAATCTTAAATATACTTATATATATCTTAGTCTTATAGTACGCGTACTTGCGCAGCTACCATACCTTTTCTTCCTTCTTCTTCGATGTACTCAACTTGGTCACCTTCTTCTAACACTTCACCGTTAAGACCGGTTGCGTGTACAAAGATGTCCTTGCCTGTGTCATCGTTAGTAATGAATCCGTAACCTTTTGATTCATTGAAAAATTTAACTGTACCTTTCATTATAAAATTGTAAAAAAATTAATATTGGTACAAAGCTACGTGTTTAAACAACACAAAAGTTAACTTAAGGTAAATTTATTTTATCAAAAGTTATTGATTTTCAGAATTTTTGCGTGAATCTTTACTTTCATTGAAGTCTCTCATCCTCCTTATGTTATCTTCATCAAGCATATAATCTTTTACGTTTCGATCTTTCCAACGATGATATAAAAACATAGGCATCAGGATGAAAGCAACCGCCAAAATGGTGATGCCTAAAAACCGATCGCCGGTCAACGTGTCTGCGGTGAAATATCTCAGGTACAGTCCGTAGCCAAGGCTTAGACAAAGTAGGCAGAAGAGTATGATAATTGCGTTACGCATAATTTTATTTTCTAGAAAAACTCACCAGCATACGTCTATACGCGGTAAGGAGTTTTGATTTTGAAATGAAACCGTGGTATTTTCCGTCTTTGATCACCGGTAAATTCCAGGCGCCGCTGTCTTGAAACTTGCGCATCACCTCTTTTGCGGGATCAGATTCTAAGTAAATATATTCTGGAGCAGCGTGCATTAAACTCCCCACTTTTGTTGTGTCGTACAGCGACGCATCAAACATAATTTCTCTGATATCATCAAGGGTGATTACGCCTACGAGCTCATCATCTTCATTCACCACAGGGAACAAGTTTCGGGTTGACTTGGCAACTGCACATTTTACCATTTCGCCCAAAGTCATATTAGGGCGCACCCGAATAAAATTAGACTCAATGATCTGATCTACATTCAGCAAGGTAAGCACAGCCTGATCTTTATCGTGTGTGATGAGTTCGCCTTTTACAGCCAGTTCCATCCCGTAAACCGAGTAGGATAAGAAGTACTTATTGATTCCGTAAGAGATAGCGGCCGTAACCATCAGCGGAATAAAAAGTCCGTAACCACCGGTAATTTCAGCAATAAGGAAAATCGCGGTTAGTGGTGCGTGAAGTACTCCGGCGAGTAAACCGGTCATACCCACGAGCGTAAAATTACTTTCTGAAATATGAACGCCGTTAATGCCAAGATTGTTGATGACTTTTGCGATGCAATTTCCCATCACGCTACCCATAAATAGAACAGGCGCAAAAATCCCACCGATTCCTCCTCCGGCAAAAGTGATGGCTGAAGCGATTACTTTAAAGAAAACTAAACCTGCCAGAAGTGCGATCACCACCCAAATATTCTCGAGATAATCGTTGAAAAAAGTTTCGCCTAGAGCGCTAATGGTATGTCCTTCGAGCAGCTGGTTGATAATGTCAAAACCTTCACCATAAAGCGGCGGAATAAAAAACAAAAGTACACCTAGCGAGGCTCCTGCAATGATTAACCTTGTGGTTGCTGAAGTCCATCTACTGTAAAATTTTTGCGTTGCAAAATAGGCTTTGCTAAAATATACCGAAGTCAATCCTGCAACAACTCCGAGTACCATATAATACGGGAAATCTGCAATAGTAAAGGCATCTTTCAATTCAAAGGGCAAAATGGTGTCTGAACCAAAAAAGAAATAAGAAGTCAAAATCGCTGAAAGAGAAGCCAAAAGTAACGGCATTAGCGATAGTAAGGTAAGGTCAAGACTAAAAACTTCTACCGCAAAAATGATCGCTGCGATGGGCGCTTTAAAAATACACGACATCGCACCTGCGGCGGCACAACCTAAAAGTAAATTACGATGCGCCTGATCCATGTGAAATATACGAGACAGGTACGAACTAATTCCTGCACCGGTAACTACCGTTGGGCTCTCTAATCCCACCGAACCTCCAAAACCTACGGTTATTGGCGCGGTGATCAACGAGGCGTAAACTTGATAATTGCGCAGTAAGCCTTTGCGTTTTGCGATAGCCCTAAGTGTCATAGGTACACCATGACTAAGGGGGTTTCTGATCACAAATTTTACAATGAGCACAGTAAGAGCAAGACCTACAATAGGGAATAAAAAGTAAAAACCATACCTGTAATTTTCAACGAGTTTACCCTCAAGCAAGTTTTGAATTACGTGAGTAAAGTTCTTGATCAAAACAGCTCCCAAACCGGCAAGAAGTCCCGTGATCACACTTAAAAAATAGATAAATGTGGTCTTTGAAATATGCTTATAACGCCAGGCGTGAAAGCGATGTAAAAGAGGTTTTTTACCAGGCATTGTTTTTAGATTTTAAGGCCTACAAAAGTAATAGCTCAAATTCTTACGCAAGGTAACTTAGGATACTTATTTAAAAAAAAATCCCCGTGTTTTTAAAACCGGGGATTTTAAAGCTAAAGGTCTTTTATTAGCAATATTCATTAAAAGCGTCTACAAGATTATCTGCGATAAGCTCTGCAGGACGCCCTTCAATATGATGACGTTCTAACATGTGAACCAATTCGCCATCTTTAAACAATGCCATAGATGGTGAAGAAGGAGGAAATGGCACCATAAAATTACGAGCCAATTCTGTTGCTTCGCGGTCTACTCCTGCAAAAACAGTATATAAATTATCTGGAGTTTTTGCATTTTGTAAAGCCATACGCGCTCCCGGTCTAGCATTTGCAGCGGCACAACCACAAACCGAATTTACTACTACAAGCGTAGTACCTTCTTTTTTCATAGCTGCCTGCACATCATCTGTTGTATGTAATTCTGTGAAACCTACAGAAGTAAGGTCTTCACGCATAGGTTTTACTAATTCTGCTGGATACATAAGTTCTATTTTAATTTTTGGTTTACAAAGATATAAAATAATAGTCGGGCATATTTTGTAAACCCTACGTTTGAATCTCGTTTTTTATTGGTACCGCCAAAGGGTTGAATACTCCGAGGCTTGCCTCGAAATCGAAAATTCGTTTCCAAGCAATCTCATGAGCCTGCCTTTACCGATGGGTAAGCTTATGGCTGTCGCTGTTTTCAATGGGCAACATTGCAAACGAGCACCACAAGGCCCCAATCCCTTGCGCAGCCTTTATTTTATACTAAAAGACAGTCGTAAAAGCTAAGCAAGCCAACACTACATCAAGTAACAATTTGTCATATTTGCGACCTACCTGTAGCAAAGGCTTTATTTTTGCACGGGTTTTTTGGCATTGTCAAAGATGCTGTTACCCTGTTCCGATAGCTAACGGGATGACTATATATTAAAATTTGTTTCTAACAAAGGTCTCGCGGGCTTTGCTGCGAGATGGTTTATATGCTTCAGGTAGATAAACCAAAACTGAATAAAAAAAATTAAATGGTACGATGGATAGGAGCCATCATAGGCTTTGCATACCGTGGTTTTCTAGGCGCGGTGGCAGGCTATGTGATAGGCATGCTTATAGATAATTTATTTTTCAACAAAAGTGACGGTCAAGCTTCAGGCAGAAGCCGCTCGCCTTTTGGCGGTGGTCAACAGACGGTAACCCCCGGAGATTTTGAACTGAATTTACTTTCGCTTTGCTCTATTGTCATTAAAGCCGATGGGCAAGTAAGTCAGCGGGAGATGGACTATGTACGTCAATATTTTGTGCAGGCTTATGGTAAAGAACGTGCCAATGCCACTTTTAGAACGTTTAACGATGTGGTGAAGAAACGGGAGATCAATGCGCAGCGTATTTGTGCCTATCTGGTGCAACGCACACGCAGAGAAGTTCGCCTGCAAATTGTACATTTTTTATTTGGCATTGCTCAAGCAGATGGAAACGTTTCTACGGCCGAGGTCAATCAGATTTCTTCAATCGCGGGATATTTAGGATTAAGTCGTAATGAGTTTGAAGGCCTCAAAGCGATGTTCTTTAAAAATTCAGACAGTGCTTATAAGATCTTAGAGATCGAAAAAACAGCTTCTGATGCAGAAGTGAAAAAAGCCTATCGTGATATGGTAAAAAAATACCATCCAGATAAATTGCAACATATGGATGAAGCCTATCGCGCCGGTGCTGAAGAAAAATTCAGAAATGTGCAGGATGCTTATGAAACCATTCAAAAAGAACGTGGCTTGTAAATTTGACCGAAATAACTTACAAATAAAGAACCCTTTGCCCGTAAAAACGCAAAGGGTTCTTTATTTGTTGTTAATATTTTGAAATTCAGTTTTTTAAAAGGTAGTTTTGAGGGCAATTTATTTTAACGTTAGTTTTTGCTTCGCCCCATAATTTTAGTAGAAACTCATCGTTAGGTTTTTGTCTTTAAACGATTAAATGCCCCTTTCTAATGAGCAAGCAATACCTACTTGTCTTAGCTTTGATTTTCTCCTATTTGCACATAAACGCCCAGCAAGTAAGTGTTGATAGTCCGCGACCTGCTGAAGAATTAGTAAGTACCCTAGTGGGTGATGCGTGTGCAGAAATCAGTAATGTTTCAATATCTTCAACCCAAGCTGCTGGATTATTTTCTAACAACGGTGGCGCATTCCCCTTAGCAAATGGTGTGCTATTACGCACCGGAAATGCGCAATTGACCGGAGGCGCTTACTCGGGAAATACAGATGAATTGAGCAGCGAACTCAATACCAACGGTGATCCTTATTTGCAAGCTATAAATGACGCAACAGGAAATAGCGCAACCATTGAAGAAACTTCTTTTTTAGAATTCGACTTTGTGCCGCTTTCGAGCAATTTTAGTTTTGACTTTATTTTTGCTTCTAATGAGTATGGGGAGTGGCAGTGTGCTTCTCAAGATGTCGTTGCATTTATTCTCACCGATTTAAGCACCGGAACTTCACAAAACTTAGCGCTGACTCCCAGTGGAGAAGAAATCTCTGTGCGTAATATTAGAGATACACAGTATAATTCGAGTTGTAATTCTGTAAATCCGGGTCTTTTTGATTCTTATGAAGTGACCAATGGACAGTCTACGATAAACATGCGTGGTTATACGCAGGTGTTAACGGCCTCTTCAACATTGACTCCGGGAACTTCTTACAATATTAGAATCGTCATAGGAGATTCTAACGATACCAATTACGATTCTGCTATTTTTCTCGCTGGTGGTAGCTTTAATACGAGTGTAGATCTGGGACCTGATCTGGTTCTTTGTAGTGGTGACGCTGCCACACTTTCTACCGGTTTAGATGCTTCGATATATGCGCATCGCTGGTTTTTTAATGGAAGTGAAATTGTTGGAGAGACCACAAACTCGTTAGCTATAAGCAACAACGGTGTTTATCGTGTGGAGATTTCGAATAATGGTTGTGTAATTACTGATGAGGTTAATGTAAATGCACTTTCAGTAACTGCACCACAAGATCTGGTTGCCTGTTATAACGAAGGAAATCCTTCAGCCTTTAATCTCACAGAAAATGATGCTGAAGCGCTAGGCCTGGATGCGAGTCAGTTTGAAGTGGTGTATTATGCCAGCTCAACCGACTTGTCAAATGACCAACCTATACCTACCAGTGAACTGAATGCTTTTCAAAGCACCGGCCAACGTATTTTTATAAGACTTCGCAATTTAAATACTGGTAATACCTGTGACGCGGTTTACTCTTTTCAGTTAGAAGTGCGTCCAGAAATTCAAGTAACAACTCCAGACCCGATACAATCCTGTACGCGACCTGGTAATGATGTGGCCGTAGATTTAACCCAAGTAACTAATGAAATTCTAAGCGGTCAGAGTCCGGCATTGTATAACATTACCTATTATGAAAGTCAAGCAGATGCAGATGCGATGAGTAATGAAGTGTTCTCTCCATATGTCGTACCGGCAGAAACTTCTTCTCAAACACTAGTTGCTCGTGTTTCTTTTGCTGACGAAGATTTGTGCTATGAGACGGTAAACATTGTAATAGAGGTTAATAATCTACCTCCTGTAGATCAAATTGCTGATGTCATCACCTGTAATGCTTACGAATTGGAGCCACTAACAAACGGAGCCTATTTTTCTGGCGCTAACGGTACCGGAACGCGCTATAATCCCGGTGATATCATTACAGAAGATATGGTGCTCTTTATATTCAACGGTCCTGATGCTAATGGGTGTAGCAATCAGTCTTCCTTCAGCATAACTTTTGTTGATAATTATGATTTGAGCGATAGAGAGGCTTGCGGAGGCTATATCATTCCGACGACTTTGGCTGGAGCATTTTATACCGCTGCAGGCGGTCCCGGTGGAGGTGGAACCCGACTTGATGCCGGAGATGAGTTAACGACAAGTCAAATCATCTATTTTTATTATGAAGAAGGTGGTTCGGTATGTCGGGAGGAACCTGTAAACATTATTATACATCCGCTTCCTCCGGTAGACCAGCCCGCAGATGTAGTGGCGTGTAATTCGTTTACATTACCTGCTTTAACTAATGGAAGCTACAATACCCGGGCAAATGGTTCAGGTAGCACCTTGAATGCAGGAGATGTCATCAATACCACAAGAACGCTCTATATTTTTAATGATGATGGTACGTGTACCAACTTCTATGAATGGCGCATTTTTATCGTTCCCGAATTTCAAAACCTTGATGCGTGTGGATCCTATACCATTCCTGCTGTAGAAGAGGGCGCTTTTTATACCGAAGCTGCAGGCGGAGGAAGCCTCATTCCCGAAGGTACGGTGCTCACCACTTCACAGCGTATTTATTATTATGTAAACACAACATCGGGATCTAATTGTACGACCAATGCATTTTTTGACATCAACGTCATAGCGATCCCGCCGGTAGATACCTTGCCTGATCAACTCTTGTGTGAGGGTGAGACGTATACATTACCAACCTTAACCGATGGTGAATATTTCACCGAAACCGGACGTGGCGGGAGCCAGCTTTTTGCCGGTGATGTAATCGATGCATCTCAGATCATATTTATAAACAATCAAGTAAGTGGTTGTCAGAATGAGACTCAATTTGAGGTTGAGATCAGACCCTTACTTCCGGTAGATAACCTCACGTTTGTATATAGTTGTGAGCCGTATACGCTTCCTGAACTGGAGAATGGTAACTATTTTTCAGAGCCTATGGGACAAGGGGTGCAGCTTTTTGCCGGGGATGTTATTACAGCTACACAAACGCTTTATGTGTATAATGCTTACGATGATTTTACTGCGTGTTATAGTGAAAACACCTTCACGGTAAATATTCTTGGAGTTGAGGTTGAAAGCTTTGATGATATAGCACAATGCGATAGTTATACGCTTCCAGCTCTCGCTGAGGGTAATTATTTTACGCAATCTGGTGGTCAGGGAACGCAGCTTAATGCCGGAGATGTTTTAACCACGACGCAGGAGGTTTTTATTTATGCGCGCAACGGAACTCGTTTTTTCTGTGAAGACGAAAGTAGTTTTACCGTCACCATTTCAGAAACTCCTGTTTTGGTTCCAGAGCCTGATGTTGAGCAGTGTGGCAGTTACATTCTTCCCAATTTATCACAAACCAATTTTAATCAAGGCTATTATTTTGGACCTGATAAACAATCGCCAATTGATCCGGCTGATTACGAATTATTACCCGGCACCTACACGATTTATAAATATGCTGAAGCTACAGATAATCCTAATTGTTTTGACGAAGATGTTTTTGAGGTAACCGTATACCCGCTATTAAATTTTACCGTAGAAGGTGGAACCATTTGTCGCAATGCGGAAACCGGAGCTGTAGAAAATCCCGTGATTTTAAATTCAGGTCTTGATCCTTCAGAATTTTTAGTGAGTTGGTTTTTAAATGAACAATTGGTAGGGCAAGGAGCAACATTTACGGCAGAAGAAGCAGGCATCTACACAGTTTCTACCGAAAAACTAAACCCTGAAGTTGGCGCAGCGTGTAATTACAATCCCACGACGGTTGAAGTATTAGAGTCGGCACAGCCGCTTCTTGATGTTCAGGTATCGCAGCCTTTTGAAAATGTTTCGGCTATAGACGTGACGGTTGCTGCTGGTTTTGGTGAGTATGAATATCGGTTAGATGATCAAGCTTTTCAAAATACGCCTCGGTTTGTAGATGTAACTCCGGGAACGCATCTTATCACCGTACGAGGGATCAATGGAACCTGTGGTGCAACTACCGTAGAAGTGCAGGTAATAAACTTCCCAAAATATTTCACTCCCAACAATGACGGTTATCACGATACATGGAACATCACTTCCCTAGAAGATTATCCTGAAGCGCAAATATTCATATTTAACCGTTTTGGTAAGTTGTTAAAAAGCTTGTCTCCACAAGGTCCGGGTTGGGATGGCACTTACAGAGGAGAAAAAATGCCTTCTGATGACTATTGGTTTCGTGTGGAATATACCTTTGAAGAGGTGCCGGCAACGTTCAAATCACATTTTACCCTTAAAAGATAGAATACGCTTATAGTCGCATAGAGATTGTCATCTATTTAATTTGATTCTAAAAATCGCTTGACCCGAAACTTTTTTACACTTCTTGATTAACTTTGTGGCGATGTCAAAGTTGTTAATCTGTATTCTCTCTATTATGCTTCTTGGCCAAAGCTTCAAGATAAGTTTTGGTGACTTTTTGCATATAGAAGATTTACTCGATCATTATGAGTATCATCAGGTAAAGTTTGGCGATGATGTTTACAGTTTTTTAAACAAGCATTACGGCGAACTCAAACAACAGCATAATATCGAGCATCAAGAGGAGCGTGAAGATCACGAGAAACTACCTTTTGAGCATCAGCACTCTTGCGTGCACACAGCTATTGCTTATTTTAATTCGGTAGAATTGATTCCAGAACCTAAGAGTGTTCCTGTAGATCAAACTACTGCTTCTTTTGACTATCGCGATTTTTATTCATTTGCGGTAGCCTCTTCTATTTTTCAGCCGCCTAAAAACGCGTAAACATTTCTAGAACCTGGTATTATCAGGTTTCACATTAGCCTAGTTCCTCTATTCTGAGGAAGCTATTCTTAGTTTTCACGTTTTACCTTTTTATCATGCTTAATGCTATCATAAACTTTAGCATCAGGAATAAGTTAATCATCCTGTTGTTTACTATTGCGATCATTGTTTTTGGACTGTTTTCGCTAACCCAAATTTCAGTAGGAGCTGTACCTGATATTACTAACAATCAAGTGCAAGTAATTACTACTTCAGAAAATCTTTCTACAGTTGATATGGAACAGTTTATCACCTATCCTGTAGAACTCGAAATGGCCAATTTACCGGGAGTTAAAGAAATACGTTCGGTATCAAAATTTGGTCTTTCGGTAGTTACTGTGGTTTTTGAAGATGCTATGGGAACTTATCTTCCCCGACAATTATTAGCCGAAAAAATCAAATCGGCCTCAGAACAAATCCCGGCGAGTTTCGGTACGCCGCAAATGGGACCTATTACCACGGGACTTGGTGAGATCTATCAATATGTTCTTGATGTAAAACCGGGCTATGAAGAGAGGTATTCGGCCACAGAGCTGAGAACGATTCAGGATTGGATCGTAAAACGGCAACTTTCAGGGATTCCCGGAGTGGTCGAGATCAATTCTTAGGGTGGTTATTTAAAGCAATATGAAGTCGCACTTAATACACAAAAGCTTCATGCGATGAATATTGCTGCTTCAGAAGTTTTTGCAGCGCTAGAAAAGAACAACAGTGTAGCCGGTGGTGGATATATTGAAAAAAGCAACCAGTCTTATTTCATTCGTGGTGAAGGACTCGCGACCTCTCTCGAAGATATCGAGCAGATGGTAGTAGCCAATCACAACGGGATCCCCGTTTACATTAAAGATGTAGCAAATGTAGGTTTTGGTCACGCAACGCGTTTTGGTGCAATTACAGGAAACGGTCAGGGAGAAAAAGTGCTGGGGCAGGTGATGATGCTTAAGGATGCCAACACCAATAAGGTTATTGAAGCGGTAAAAGAGCGTGTTGAAGAAATAAGCAGTACGCTGCCAGAAGGTGTGTATATCAATGCTTTTTTGGACCGCAGCGAACTCATCGTAAAAACCACCTTTACCATTAGTGAAAACCTAATTCTAGGCTTTCTTATTGTGATTTTTGTGGTGGTGCTTCTTTTAGGTAATTGGCGCAGCGGTTTGGTTGTCGCTTCGGTGATACCCTTGTGTTTGCTTTTTGCCTTGGGAATGATGAATATTTTTGATGTAGATGCCAACCTATTGAGCTTGGGAGCTATTGATTTTGGGATCATCATTGACGGTGCAGTGATCATTGTTGAGTTTGTGGCGTATAAAATGTCTCAGCGGCAGGATGCCATTGGAGCTCTAAGCAAGTCAGAAACACGTGCGTTAAAAGATGAGATCACCCAAGATGCGGCATCAACGATGATGAATTCTGCTGTATTTGGACAGTTGATCATTCTCATTGTTTTTATTCCTATTCTCTCGTTAAGCGGTGTTGAGGGAAAAATGTTTATCCCGATGGCATTGGTTTTCAGCTTTGCGGTAATCGGAGCGATGCTGCTCTGTTTTACCTACGTCCCGGTAGCAGCTTCGGTATTCTTAAAGGCAGAAACCCCTTCAGATCGAAATATTTCCGTGCGATTGGTCAATTATTTAAAGGGAAAGTATGAGCGTGTCATTCATTGGGCACTGGGTGCACGTAGGTTGATTATTGGTGTTTCGGTGGCGCTTCTAGTAGCTGCAGTTTATCTTTTTACGACGATGGGAGGCGAATTTGTTCCACAGCTTGATGAAGGGGATTTTGTGATTCAGCCTATTTTGAAGACCGGGACTTCGCTAAGCGGAACGATTGAACGCACGACACAGATTGAAAAAATCCTGTTGGACAATTTTCCTGAAGTAAAACAAGTGGTAAGCCGAATTGGTGCTGCTGAGGTTCCTACAGACCCCATGTCTATGGAAGACAGCGACGTTATCATTACCCTAAAAGATAAAAGCGATTGGGTTTCTGCTGAAACTAAAGATGAACTCGCAGCTCAATTTAAAGAAGCTTTAAGTGTGATTCCGGGAATGGAAATCGAATTTACCCAGCCTATCGAAATGCGTTTTAACGAGCTCATTACGGGAGTTCGGGCTGATATCGCTATTAAAATCTTTGGCGAAGATCTCGAGATTCTCAATAAAAAGGGAAATGAGATACGCGATCTTATTCAGGATGTTGAGGGTGCTGCAGATATTTCGGTAGAAAAAGTAACCGGACTCCCACAAATGAGTGTGCGTTTTAACCGAAAGAAAATCGCCCGTTACGGCCTCAATATTTCAGACCTTAATGATCTGATCAAAATGGGCTTCTCAGGACAAAGTGTGGGAAATATTTTTGAAGGAGAAAAGCGTTTTGATCTGGTTGTGCGTTTAGATCAGGATCAGCGTCAGGATATTGACAACCTTAAAAACCTGTATGTAGACACGCCAGCAGGTGCAAAGGTTCGTTTGAGCGAGTTGGCAGCAATCGAGTATACACAAGGAGCCGCAAAGATCTCAAGAGATCAAACGCAACGTCGTATTGTTGTGGGAGTGAATGTGCGTAATCGAGATCTGCAGTCTGTGGTTGATGAGATTCAGGGGATCGTTAGAAAGAATGTAAAACTTCCAACAGGCTATACGATTGATTATGGAGGTCAATTTGAAAACCTGCAAAGTGCCACTGCACGTTTAAAGATCGCAGTTCCGGTAGCATTGCTCTTGATTTTTATGATGTTGTATTTCGCTTTTAAATCGGTAAAAGAAGCTTTGTTGATCTTTACTGCTATTCCACTTTCTGCCGTGGGCGGAATCTTCTTATTGTGGTTACGCGGGATGCCGTTTAGTATTTCTGCCGGTGTAGGTTTTATAGCGCTTTTTGGTATAGCCGTTCTCAACGGTATTGTGATGCTCGAGCATTTTAAAGAATTAAAGAAACAGGGAATGATTGACAGGAACGAACTCATAACCAAAGGTGCTACAGATCGTTTGCGTGCCGTGTTACTTACTGCTACTGCTGCAGCTTTAGGCTTTTTGCCGATGGCAGTATCTACAAATGCAGGGGCAGAAGTACAGCGCCCACTCGCTACCGTAGTCATTGGAGGATTAATTTCTGCAACCTTATTGACTTTGGTGGTTTTGCCGGTCCTGGTGTCTTGGTTTGATAAAGATCTAAAAGACACGAGCAAGCCTGCAAAAGGCATTAATAACGGGATTTCTGTCTTGTTACTGCTGCTCTTAGCAGGCGGAGTCGTACAAGCGCAGGAGGTTTCTGGTTTTGAGCAAGTGCGTGAATTGGCTTATGAGAATAACGCCGGGATCAAAGCGGCCAACTTGCGTAGTGATGAAGCCAATGCGGCTATAGGTAGTGCATTTAGCTTTGATAAGACCGAAGTGTACTATCATTATGACGAGAACAACCTCGCAACAAACAACAGACCGATTGATGTTTTTGGGGTGAGTCAGACCTTTTCTTTTCCCACAGTATATTTTGCACAGGCAAAAGTGAATAAGGCTACTTATGCTGTGGCTTCAAGTCGAGCAGAATTGAGCAAAATGCAACTGGAGCAAAGTTTGGCCAATGCCTATTATAGTTTGCAATATGTGAATGAAAAGCTTCAGCTGTACCAAAATCTGGACAGCATCTATCAAAATTTTGCCTACGCGGCAAAGCGCAGGTTTGAGCTTGGAGAAAGCAATTATCTCGAGAAAATTTCGGCGCAAGCCAAACAAAAAGAAATTGAAACGCTGCGCAAACAAGTTCAAGAAGAATTACTGGCGGCACAAAAACTGCTTACGCAGTTGGTTCAGGTAGATACGCTTCAAATCACGCCCAATCCCATAGAACGCTTAGAACCTTCGGTAAGTCAGGAAAATTTAGAAGTCGCAAATGCGTATTACGATTCGCAAATTGATCTGGCTGAAGCCCAACGTAAATTCAGTGCACAGGAGTTATTGCCAGATCTTACGGTGAATTACTTTCAAGGTTCAAACGACGGTCTTGATCAGAATTTGATCGGGTATCAGTTTGGGGTTAAGATTCCGTTGTTTTTTTCCGGGGCTTCCAGCCGAATGAAAACAGCAAAAATCGCTGCAGAAGCGGCAAGTCAAGAAGCGGCGAATTATAAAATTCAGTTACAATCGCGCGTAACTCAACTTAGAAGTGCGCTTAATACCTACGCAGAACAACTCAATTATTATGATTCTGAAGGAAACGCTCTGGCGAGCGAACTGGAAAAAACAGCAATTACCAGTTATAAAAATGGCGAGGTCAACTTCTTTGAATACATACAGATTTTGCAACAGGCGTACGACATTAAACTGGCCTATTTAGAAAGTCTGAACAACTACAACCAGACCGTGATTCAACTCAATTATATCCTACTTTAAAAGCATAACGATGAAAAAATCAATCCTCATAGTAATACAGTTCAGCCTTTTATTAATCTTAATAGGCTGCGGAACTAAAGAAACAGAAACTTTAACTTCAGCAGAAACGACTGAAGCAAGCGCAGATGTAACCGTGACCAAAGCGCAATTCTCCGGTGCTTCCATGCAATTAGGGAGGCTTAAAGAAGCAAGCTTTCCTAACTGGGTAGCAGCCAGCGGAATGATCGATGTTCCTCCCGAAAATAGAGCGGTGATCACTGCTTTTATGGGTGGTTATATTAAAAACAATCCCTTGCTTATAGGAGACGCGGTAAAAAAAGGTCAGGTTTTGATCACTTTAGAGAACCCTGAGTTTGTAGAAATTCAACAGCAGTTTCAAGAATTGGCAGAACAGCTTGATTATTTAAAGTCAGAGTATGAGCGCCAGCAAGCGCTTATGGAAGAAAACATTACTTCTAAGAAAAACTTTTTAAAAGCAGAAAGCGAGTACAAAAGAAGCTTGGCAACTTATACCGGTTTGCGTAAAAAATTAGAAATGCTGCATATAAGTCCGGAGCGTGTTTTACAGGGCGCTTACACCACGCAAGCCAGCATTTTTGCGCCTATAACCGGGACAATTGCAGAGACTTTTGTGAGTAAAGGGAGTTATGTTTCTTCGGCCGATCCTATTATGGAAATCGTAGATATAGACCACATTCACTTAGAGCTTGAAGTTTTTGAGAAAGATATGCTTAAGGTTAAAAAGGGACAAAAAATTCAGTTTACCATTCCTGAATCTTCTGATCAAAAATATGAAGGCGAAGTACATTTAATAGGGAATTCGCTCAATCAGGAAGGCCGAACAGTAACCGTTCATGGGCATATTGAGCACGAGAAAGCGACTCCAAATTTTGCAGTAGGGATGTTTATTGAAGCTCAAATTGAAACCGGTTCTGCTGAAGGATTTGCCTTGCCAAATGAAGCGGTGGTAAAGCTTGGGAACACGCATTACGTTCTTCAATTGAAAGAGCAACAAAACGGAAGTTATTTGTTTGATAGGGTAGAAGTAAAACCGGGTAATACCCAGGACGGCATGACCCAGATCTTAAATGCTGAAGATTTTAAAAATGATGCTCAGTTCCTTACTGAAGGAGCTTTTGATTTGATACAGGAGTAAAACTGAAATGCTTTTAACCTCACAGATCTTTAAAATCTGTGAGGTTATTTGCTATCTAATTTCTAAGCCATAAGAGCCATCGTTGCCTTCAATCTCTATCTCCAAAGTTAATTCAGAGTATTGTTCTTTATAAGTGATTTGACTAGAATTAATTTTAAATGCTTTTTTTAATTCAGATAATTCAAAATCTGCATCACTTAAAGCATCAGATAATTCGGCCTTGATTTTTAATTCAGTTTTCACGTGAAAAGTAGGGTATTTTTTCCCTTTTAAGTCGTTAATTAATTTTTTATACATATTCTATTATTTATAATTTCTATGTATATAACGGGAAATCTTTGATACTGTTACATTTGTGGTAGTAGCCTGTAAGTTGATAAAGAAGTATACATAGAATTTTCACGAAATAATTATTATGTTAGAGGGCTTAAAGATTAATAATTCTAGACTCCTTTAATTATGAAAGGTTCAATTTTTGTGCTGTTTTTATTCGTTTTTGCTAGCATTTTTGCACAAAGCAAAGAAGAAGCAGCGATCATCAAGATTTTAGAAAAAGAATCGGCTACCTGGCGTTCTGGTGATGTTGAGGGGCACGCTAGCTGCTGGGCAATTAAACCCTATAGCCGTATTTTGATCTCTACCGGCGACGGACAAGTGATCGATCTGGATCCTCAATTGATGATCAACCCGCCGGAAGGGATGATGGGCTCGGGAGGAACTTCAGTCAATTCAAATTATAGATTTCACATTGACGGGAATGAAGCCTGGGTGAGTCACGATGAGCAATCAACCGCACCTGACGGAAGTATAAGTAAAACGGTAGAAATACGAATGCTTGAGAAAATAAAGGGTAGCTGGAAGCTTACAGGACAGTCTATACACGTAAAAAAGGATAGAACCCACTTAACAGCGATAGATTCCATACGGCTGAGCGATCCCTATATTTTGGCAGATGAAGCGACTCAAATGTACTATATGACGGGTACGGGTGGCAAGATGTGGAAAAGCAAAGACTTGGCCTATTGGGAAGGTCCGTTTGATGTTGTAGAAACCGATCCCGACTCTTGGATGGGACCCAAACCTATGATTTGGGCGGCAGAATTACATCAATACAAAGACAAGTATTACGATTTTGCCACTTTCACCAACAGGGCGGTGAAGATAGACACGGTCGACGGCAATGTGATCGAACGGCGCGCGAGTCACATTTTAGTTAGTGATTCGGCTTTTGGGCCATACAAACCTATGGAAGACGAGACGTATTTGCCTGCAGATATGCCCACTTTAGATGGAACTTTTTGGGTAGACGAAGATGGGAAGCCTTATATGGTGTATTGTTATGAATGGTTGCAAAATGGAAACGGAACCATAGAAAAAATAGAACTGAAACCCGATTTAAGCGGTTCGGTAGGGAATGGTGAATTGTTATTTAAAGCCAGCGCTTCTCCCTGGTCACGCGAAAAAGACAAAGACGGAAATGATAAACCTAATAAAGTTACTGATGGTCCATTCTTGTTTAAAACCGCAACCGGAAAACTAGGAATTTTGTGGACCAGCTGGATCTATGATGAGTACGTTCAAGGTGTTGCCTATTCTGAGAGTGGCACTTTAGACGGGCCTTGGATTCAGGAAAAAGATCCTATTACGCCGCGCAATTATGGTCACGGTATGTTGTTTAAAACTTTGGATGGCAAAATGCTTATGGCAGCACACAGCCACGCGGTAGTTAATGGAAAGTATCACAGAGTTCCGCATTTGTTTGAGGTAGACCTTTCGGGGGATAAACTCAAGGTTGTCGCACCTTATAAACCTTAACGTTTTATAAAACCCAAAAACGATTTGATAAACTCTTTTTTAGGCATACTTAAGATAATGTTCAAATCGTCTTTGAGGCTGCTTTCGCCATCTAGAAATCTAAAAATTGAAGCAACATCATTTTTTTGAAACATCTGTGTAAAAAGCGCAGCGCCCATTTCGTTTTTGCGATACAAAACATCGAGAAAAATCGAATCATACCAGCGGTAGCGATCGGCTATTTTAAACTGAGAAAAGTCGGTTTCTGTTTTTAAAAAATCAATTAGTTGTTCGGTACGTTTTAAGGTGTATGTAAAGGTGTAACCAGTGCTTCCACGGGTCCAGCCGCCGGCTGTACCTATGTGTAATACATTTTGAGTATTGTGTTGTTCAAAAGGATAGGCGGTCATCGGAATGCTGCCTTGCTCTGTTACCGTTATTTGATATTCTGAAGCGCCCAAGGCATCCATATAATCTTCAATCGCCGCTTCATATTCGGTTTTAGGAAGTAAGTTTTCAGAAAAAAGCGTGTATTCTACCAAGGCTTTATTTTTCGCCGTAGGCAAAACATACATAAAGCGGGTGTTACCTTTTTGAGGTATGGAGAAATCCATAAACGTAGCCACTTCAGACTCGAAAATGGACTCTTGAGTGCGCACTTCCCAACCTATAAAATGTTGTTGTAAAACAGGATATCGATTTTGATCGGTAAGTCTTTCCGCAGGAAGAATACTGGTAAACATTTTTGTCGCTGTGTATCGGGCCGTTTGCGTTTGAACCACAACCGAGGTTGGAGTTTCTATATGTGAAATATAGGTTTCCGTTTTAAAAACAATGTTTTTTGAAGACTGAAGCTTTTCAAAAAGAAATTGGTAAAAGTCGAGTCCTTCAATTTTGTTGTAGGTGTAGTTGGTAAGGGGAATTTCAGCATCAAATCCTGTGCTTTTAAAACAAATGTTGCTCCATTTTTTTGAAATAATAGAATCCCACTCCCTCGTGTTTTCACTCCAAAAACACCAGGTGCGATCGTTCTTTGTTTTGTCTGACTTATCAAGAATTAAAACTGATTTATCCTTGAAAAAAGCATCCTGACTCATGCGATACGCCAGCATCAAGCCCGAAAGTCCGGCGCCGAGCATGATATAGTCAAAGTGATTTGAAGCAAATTCCATCTGTGTTTAAAACTAGGATTAAAAAAGCGTCCCGGCAACGGTCTATTGGTTTAAATACTTCAATAATTCTTCTGAAGTGTAATATTCAAATACACGACTCTTCACTTTGAATTGCTCATCAAAAAATAAAGTAACCGGTAAGGAGAATGCGTAGTTTTCTCTTGAGCCTAATAGCGCCGCCAGTTGATGCACTGCATTGCGCTGCGTTTTTGCAAGCGGATTAGTAAACAACGTTCCATCAAAAGAGATGGTGTCTGTAGTTTCTGCATTCATTCTGACCGCGTAGAAATCCTGATTGATTTTTTTTATTACTTCGGGCTTTGTGAAAACGACACGGTCAATTTTTTTGCAATACGCGCACCAATCGGCGTAGAAAAATATCAAGGTTTTCTTGGGTTTTTTAGCTAAAGCAGACTCTAATTGCTCCCAGCTTAACCAATTGATTTGTTGATCGCTCTTTTGAGCAATAAGGCTTCCGCAAGAAAGGAATAGAAAAAAGATTAATTGTTTCATAATAATCCATTTTGCCGGTGCGGCCCGCACTTTTTGCCAGTGCGGCCCGCACTTAGAAGTCGCCGAAGCGTATTCCGAAGAAAAAGGTACGCGGACGATTAGGACCATAGATGTAATCTGAATCTCTAAGCGGTCCTTGATCAAAATCGTTTTGATAGCTGTTAAACACATTTTGAACGCCCGTGCTCAACTCTACGTGAAACGTATCTTTCACGTCAAGATGATAGGTGAGTTTGGGAGTGACATCAATAAAATCGGGTGTTTTTTCAAGGAGCATAAAACCGCTATCACTTATGATGTGCGGTGCGATCATACTGCCGGTATAACTCGCAGTGAGATCCAGTTTAAAGGCTTCACTCATTACCCAGTTGGCATTTAAAAAGCCGTAAAGATTGGGGGAGCGGGTAAATTCTGAAATGATAACATCGCTTTCTCCGGGAACAGTTCCGTCGCTTTCAAAAAGCACCTGACCTTCTTTATAAATTGATTTTTGGAAGGTCATTCCGGCTTGAAAATACAAGTCTTGACTGGGGGAGACGGTAAGTTCAATATTAGTGCCGGCGACATAGGCACCGCTTCCGTTACGGGATTCATCAAGAATGGCACCGTTGGGTAGTGAAGCCCCGGTGCTTACCAAAGTGAACGGGTTTTGCAAGGTGGTATAAAAGCCTTCGAGTAATAGTGCGGTTTGTGTTTTATTGAAGTCTTTAGTGAAATTTAACGAGGCGGTGTACGCATTAGAAAACTCACTTTCCAGGTCATCGCTCAGAATCGCAAAGCGCTGCTCGCCACCCACAGAACTGATGTGTAAGTCTTCATTAAAAGCTTGTGGCGCTCGAAATCCACGTGCGTAGCCTCCTCTAAATTGCAAATCTGCTGTAATGTCAAAAAGCACCGTAATACGCGGACTCAAAACGGTCTCTGAAACTTGAGAACGGCGCTCAATATCTTGAATGCTATAAAACCCATCTACCGAAATATGATCGAGTCTTGCCCCAAGTAGGGTCGTGAACGCTTCAATAGGTTTCCACTCGTACTGACTGTAAAGTCCGACGCTGTTCACACGTTGATCAACAATGCGATTATAACCGGGAATCGCATCTTCGGTATTGTTCAATTGATATTCCAGTCCGCTGGTTAAAACATCATCGTTAGCAAACGTATAACTGAATTTTGCTCCTGAAACCAACGCGAGATCTTTGGTGTTTCCGAAGGCATTGTTGGCGGCGACAGAATCTGCTGCTGTTCTTCCGCCTCCCAAACCGCCGTAATAGCTGGCGCGATCAGTATGTTGTATAGAAGCATAGGCTGTAAAATTAATGGTACGCTCGTCATTGTATAATTCATAATCTGCCCCGGCAAAGAAGGTGTTATGATCGAGTTCTTCGGTAATGTCTGTGAATTGAGGTGCGAGATCTACGCGGTCACCACCGCGACGGTATTCTTTGATAGCAGTAAGGTCTAAACCTATTTTGCTGTTATCGTTAGGGCGGTAAAAGGCTTTTGTACCAAAAGAATGATTGGTGAGTTTGGTGATTTCGCTAAAACCATCACCATTCGCGTCATAGGTGTTACGATCGCGGTACATTCCAAAAAGGGTAACACCGGTGGTAAGATCTTCACTTACGATCGAGGTGTTGAGATTAAGGCTACGGTCTGCCGTTTTTCCATCGATGAGTGCCAGATTGCTGTTCACTTCCCAGCTGTTGTTGACCGGTTCTTTAGTAATGATATTTACGGTTCCTGCTATTGCATTGGAGCCAAAAAGCGCCGAGCCGCCACTGCGCACTACTTCTACACGATCTATGATACTTACGGGAATTTGCTCGAGACCGTAAACGCCGTTGAGTGCGCTAAACACCGGTCTGCTGTTGACCAAAATCTGCGTGTATTGCCCTTCAAGACCGTTAAGGCGCACTTGTGTAAAGCCACAATTTTGGCAGTTGGTTTCTACCCGAACGCCGGGTTGGTAATTCAAGCCATCGGCAAGCGAGATCGACTGTGTAGCTTTAAAAAGTTTGGGGCTCAAGACTTTTACGATAACCGGAGCTTCTTTTTTACTGATGTGATTGCGCGTGGCACTGACCACAACTTCTTCCAGACCCAAAAGATCCTCTTGAAGGGTGATCTTTAAAACTGAATTTTTATAAGCCGAAGGCGTGACCGTTTGGCGTTGGGTTTTAAAACCTACTGCCTGAACGATCAAAGTCACTGGTTCCTGCTGTAGTTGCAGCTGAAAGTTTCCGTCTTCATTTGCAGAAGCACCCGTTGTAGTTCCGCTTACGAGAATAGTTGCAAACGGAATGGGATTGGTTCCGTCTGAAACGCTTCCTGAAAGCATCACGTGTTCTTGTGCTTTTAAGAAGAAAGGACAAAGAAGCAAAATAAATACGTACTTAACAGACATTTAAGGTTTTTAAAAATTAAAGTTTAGGCAAACCTAAAAAATATATTTGATAAATTTGGTGTATTATTGTGGTATAATTAAAAAGCAGTATGACTTTTTCTGAAGAAAACTATTTAAAATCGATATATACGTTACAAAAAGAGCATCCTAAAGGAGTGAGTACTAATGTGTTGTCGAAGTATCTTGACACAAAACCGGCTTCAGCAACTGAAATGATCAAAAAGCTGGATGAGAAGGGGTTAGTACATTATCAGCCGTATCAAGGTGTTATTTTAAAAGATTCCGGAGCGGTTTCCGCATTAAAAGTGATTCGTAAACATCGTTTGTGGGAAACTTTTTTGGCTAATAAACTCGATTTCAGTTGGGACGAGATTCACGATGTCGCCGAGCAGTTGGAGCATATCAAATCGGATAAACTGATTCGGGAATTGGATAAATTTTTAGGTTATCCCAAGCACGACCCGCACGGAGATCCCATTCCTGATGAAGCAGGTAACATTGCAAAGCTAGAGAAGAAACGCGTGTCGCAATTGCAACCGGGGGATACAGGTACGTGTATTGGCGTAAACGATACTTCCTCCTCGTTTCTTCAGTTTTTAGATCAGCAAAATATACGTCTGGGCAGTGTTCTTGAGATCGTTAACATTCAAGAGTTTGATAAAAGTATGACCGTGCGCATAGATGATCGCGAACTCTTACTTTCCCAAATCGCTACAGAACATATTTATGTGCGCATTTAAATTAACCAACTTCACTATTTAGAATTGTAAATCCTATGAATGATATAATCAACTATTTTGAAACTTTGGACCCGGTTTTAGGAGCGTTTTACGCGACACTCTTTACCTGGGGTGTGACTGCTTTAGGAGCTGCGCTCGTGTTCTTTTTTAAAGGAATGAACAGGGCATTATTTGATGCTATGTTGGGATTTGCCGGCGGTGTGATGGTCGCGGCAAGTTTCTGGAGTTTGCTTGCGCCCGGTATTGAAATGAGTCCGGGTGATGGGTTTGTTAAAGTGATTCCTGCAGCGGTGGGCTTTGCTTTAGGAGCTGCATTTTTATTTGGTCTTGACAAGGTTTTGCCGCATTTACATGTCAATTTTAAAGAGGAAGATAAGGAAGGAATTAGGAGTCCTTGGCACAAATCGGTACTGCTTACGCTGGCGATCACGCTGCATAACATCCCAGAAGGTTTAGCTGTGGGTGTTTTGTTTGGAGGTGTGGCGGCAGGATTTGACGGCGCAACTATTGGAGGTGCCGTGGCTCTGGCAATAGGTATAGGTTTACAAAATTTTCCCGAAGGTTTTGCGGTGGCGATGCCCTTACGCCGACAAGGATTCAGCAGGTGGAAAAGTTTTAATTATGGGCAGCTTTCGGCAATTGTAGAGCCTATTGCAGCGGTCGTAGGCGCCTATGCGGTGATGACGTTTCAGCCTATTTTACCTTATGCGCTTGCTTTTGCAGCAGGGGCGATGATCTTTGTAGTGGTCGAAGAAGTAGTTCCCGAAACCCAACAAGGAAATCATACCGATATTGCAACGATGGGCTTCATAGGTGGCTTTATCTTGATGATGACGCTTGATGTAGGGTTAGGATAATTTGCAACAGATTGAAATAAATACGTCTTTATAGTAAACGCATTATTTATGAAAACCGTCGTATTTATTTTAATCAGCCTCATAAGCTTTACCGTCTCTGCCCAAATTAGCATCAAAAAACAAGACAGCATTGTTGCTGAAGAACCGGTTAAAGTACCGCAAATAGTAGTGAAAGTTCCGTTTGGGGAACGGGTTACTTTTGGTGATGTTGAAATCGAACTTACAAAAGTGATCGACTCACGGTGCCCAAAAAATACAACCTGTGTTTGGGCAGGCGAAGTAGTGGTAGAAGCTTCGATCTTTAAAGATGGAAAACCTATTGAAACCCGAAAAGTGAATTTGAACAGTCCGGCAAAAACGCTTTTTAATTCTTCAGCTCAAGAATTGATGGGGCATTCTGTTTCACCTTATCCCGACGTATCTCAGCCAAAAATCAAGCAGGAAGATTATGTGCTTAATGTGGTTTGGAGTCTTTTTTAACTTAATGACAACCGCAGTTATCGCTTCCGCAGGATTTATCATTAGATTTTCCGCCTAGAAAGGCCGGCTTCCAGATGTATTTGGTTACCAGATATCCTACGGCAAAAAGAAAGATCAATACGACTAAAATATTCTGTATCATAACTTTTAAATTATAAGTTGATAAGCAACTAATGCTACAACATAAGCAAAACCACTCATAACTACAAGTTGTAGTATCGGCCACTTCCAGGTGTTGGTTTCGCGTTTAACAATCGCGAGTGTACTCATACACTGCATGGCAAAGGCATAAAACAGCAGCAGGGAAATCCCGCTGGCAAGATTGAATAAAGGTCCGCCAAGAATAGGATTGACCTCACCTGCCATTCGGTTTTTAATGGTTTCCTCTTCATCGCTTCCCACACTGTAAATGGTTGCGAGCGTTCCCACAAATACCTCACGTGCCGCAAAAGAACTCACAATAGCTATACCAATCTTCCAGTCGTAACCTAAAGGTTGCACAACCGGCTCGATGGCTTTACCCATATAACCTATGTAACTATACTCGAGCTTTTCTGAAGCAATATGTTTGTCTAGTTCGCTTTCAGGAAACTCGCCGGCTTCCATTCGCGCGATGCTGTTTTCTTCAGCATTAGAAAAAGCGTCGCCCGGCCCGTTAGAGGCTAAAACCCACAGTACGATAGAGATCGCTAGAATTATTTTTCCGGCACCAACGACAAATGATTTTGTTTTTTCGATGACATTATAGGCTACGTTTTTGAATAACGGCAACTTATAATTGGGCATTTCAATAACAAAAAAAGTACGGCTCTTTATTTTTAAAATTCGGTCTAAAATCCAAGCCGAAAGAATGGCAGTTCCAAAACCGATGAGGTACAAGAGCATCAACACTAAACTTTGCAGATTGAAGATGTACAACACACGCTCGTCAGGGATCACAAGCGAAATGATAATAAGATATACCGGTAAACGCGCGCTACAGGTCGTAAATGGCGTAACCAAAATCGTGATAAGACGTTCTTTCCAGTTCTCAATATTTCGGGTGGCCATAATCGCAGGAATGGCGCAGGCAGTTCCCGAAACGAGAGGCACAACGCTTTTTCCGCTAAGACCAAAACGACGCATAATACGGTCCATCAAAAAGACCACACGACTCATATAACCGCTTTCTTCGAGTAACGAAATGAATAAAAATAAAAAGGCAATCTGCGGAATAAAGATCACAATACCGCCAAGACCCGGGATGATTCCTTCAGAGATCAAATTGGTAAAAGCACCTGGAGGCATCGTGTTGCGCACCCATTCACCCATCGCGGCAAAACCTTCATCGATCAAATCCATAGGATAAGAAGACCAGTCGTAAATCGCCTGAAAAATAAGGAGTAAGATGGCAAAGAAAATGAGGTAACCCCACACCTTATGCGTAAGCACACGATCTAAGCGGCTGCGTAAATCTTTGGCCGCCAGATGATCTATGCTTAAGGTTTCTTTTAAAACACCGTTGATAAATTGATAGCGTACGATGGTTTCTTTTTGCTGAAGCCGCTTAAGATTTGATTTACTTTCGGTTTGAAATGTGCTGATGCTTTGCATCTCATTTCTGTCGAGTTTACCAAAATTCACATCTTGGGTGATCACCAACCACAGTTTATACAAATCTTGCTTTGGGAAAGCTTTGCGCAAACGGTCAAAATATTCCGGAGCGATCACCGAAGCGTTTACACAAGGTTCTACAGAAAGATTTTTGTAATTGCCAATGAGTTCTTTCAGCTTATCAAAACCGGTATTCTTACGCGAACTTACCAGCGCAATTTTGGTTTCTAGGCGCTCCTCAAGTTTTTCAATATCAAGACTTATGGCTTTACGCTCCATACGATCGGCCATATTGATAACCAGAATCGTGGGGATGTGTAAATCTTTGATCTGGGTAAAGAGGAGTAGATTCCGTTTAAGATTTTCTACATCAGAAACTACAACAGCAACATCAGGATAGTCTTTGTCGTTTTTATTGAGAAGCAGTTCAATGACCACATTCTCGTCAAGCGAACTCGCATTAAGGCTGTAGGTTCCCGGAAGGTCAAGAATGTGCGCTTTAACTCCGCGTGGCAGTTTGCAAATACCTTCTTTCTTTTCAACAGTAATTCCCGGGTAGTTTCCTACCTGTTGTTTAAGACCGGTCAACTGGTTAAAAACCGAAGTTTTACCGGTGTTAGGATTTCCTATAAGGGCTACATTGAGCTGTTTACTCATGAGTGAGCTTTTCTACAGTGATATGACTCGCAGTCTCTTTACGTATGGCAAGATGGCTGCCGTTAATATTGAGGTACATCGGGTCTTTAAAAGGCGCGATTTGTACCAGTTCTACTTCGTTGCCGGGAAGGCAACCCATTTCTAAAAGCTTTAGAGGAACCATGTTTAAGGTAAACTCTACAATAATGGCTTTCTCGCCGCGCTTCAAAAGATCTAAGGAAGTAGTCAATTTATTTAGATTGAATTTAAACAAGGCAAAAGTAAACGAAAACCAACAGATGCGAAAAGATTTTAGCTACAAACTGCCTTAAAACCGAAGGTTTAAGAGTTTTCGTCACCTTCAATCGCTTTTAGAATAGCAATATCTTCTAAAAGATCTTCAATAGCTTCAGGATTGGTACCGTCATAATAGCCGCGAATGCGTTTTTTAGAATCGATGAGCATAAAATTTTCGGTATGAATCATATCATATTTACCGCCATCGCCCTGAGTTTTTACAGCGAGGTAGCTCTTTCTGGCAAGGTCATAAATCTCTTTTTTAGGACCGGTTACAAGATTCCATTTGGAGTCATTCACGCCCTTTTCTAAAGCATAACGTTTAAGCTGAGCAACAGTGTCGGTTGCAGGGATCACCGTATGCGAGAGCAATTTAACCGAAGGATCATCTTTCAACTTTTCCTGAATTTGAACCATATGCTCGGTCATAATCGGGCAAATGGTCTGGCAGGTGGTAAAGAAAAAATCGGCTACATAAATCCCGGGATAATCATCCTGAGTGATGGTTTCTCCATTTTGATTTACCAATTCAAAATCGGCTATTTTATGGTATTTTTTTACAAACTGAACCGTGCTGTCTACAAGCGTATTATCTACCATAGTTGGTTGATAGATCGGAAGACTGGGCGCCGGTTGCATTAAGGTGTAAAAGGTGTAAAGTATAACTGCGGAAAGAATCGCCATCACGATGGCAAACTTTTTGTATTTAGCAAAAAACTGAAGCATAACGCGTGTTTTATGACTGCAAAATTACGGTCTGAAACCTCGGTAACAAAGCCGGAAGCCTTTAATCTTTGCGATTTAACCAAAGCGGTGTGACGCAAAGTTTTGAATGCGGAAGTAAAAGGTTACTTTTGTGCACTTTTTAATCGTGGTGCGATCATCATAAGTTAAACTACCCTTAGGTAGAATTACTGATGATAAGCTCCTGTTGAAAGTTGTTTTTGCTACTAATAAGGCGGTGGTTAGTTGCCACTAGTTAGATAAATTTTTTATGGATCCATTTTTTGTAAAAGGAGCTCAGTTGTTTTTGAGCCTTTCACTATTAATAGTACTTCACGAGTTTGGGCATTTTATTCCTGCCCGTCTTTTTAAAATACGCGTAGAAAAATTCTTCCTCTTTTTTGATGTTAAGTTTTCGCTTTTCAAAAAGAAAATAGGCGAGACCGTTTATGGGATAGGTTGGCTTCCGCTTGGAGGTTATGTGAAGATCGCCGGGATGATCGATGAGAGTATGGATAAGGAAGCGATGGCACAAGAGCCTAAGGAGTGGGAATTCCGCTCAAAACCGGCCTGGCAGCGTCTTATTGTGATGATTGGTGGGGTAACCGTAAATATCATTCTTGGTTTTTTTATCTACATAATGATCATTGCCTATTACGGTAATCCGGTGGTAGGGCCTGAGCAAATGCCTGACGGAATTGAGGTTTCTGAAGGATTTAAAGAATACGGTTTTAGAGACGGAGATCAGATTCTGGCGGTTAATGGAGCGCCTTACGAAAATAATCTGGCGATCAATCGCGATATGATGTTGCGCGATGTGAATACAATTACTGTAGCGCACACTGACGGAAGCGAAGAAACGATCACTATTCCGGAAGATATCGGGACCAAAATGTTTCAGTCTGGAGAGACTGATGCTCTAACTCCTTTGATTAAACCGGTATTGGATAGTGTTGTTCCTGAATCTGCAGCGGCAAAAGCCGGACTTAAAAAAGGGGATGTGCTTACTCAAATTAATGATGAAGCAATCAATACCTGGACTGATTTTAAAGCGCGTAAAGAAGAGGGCGTTACCGAGTATGCCGTGACCTATTCTCGTGATGGGCAACTGGCAAACACTACCGTAACCTTAGACGATGAAGGAAATTTTGGTGTGTATCCTAAAGCCAATTACAAATCAAAAGTGGTTAAGTATTCTTTTGGTGAAAGCATCGCAAAAGGAATCAATCACGGGTATTGGAAGCTGCACGACTACGTGGCACAGTTTAAATATGTGTTTACTAAAAAGGGTGCGTCTCAAGTAGGTGGTTTTGGTGCGATCGCGGGATTATTTCCAGATACCTGGAACTGGTTATCGTTTTGGGAAACCACAGCTTTTATTTCGATCATACTCGCGTTTATGAATATTCTACCAATTCCTGCTTTAGATGGTGGGCACGTGATGTTCTTATTGTATGAGATTATCACCGGAAGAAAGCCGAGCGATAAATTTCTAGAGTATGCACAGATGATAGGGTTCTTCTTGCTAATTGCCTTAGTATTATACGCTAACGGAAATGATATTTACCGCTGGATTACCGGTAGCTAAGCCAAAAAATACGACGATAAAAAATCTATCAAATATTTTTTAAAATTAGTTTTGTGGGTTTAAATAGTTGTGTATATTTGCATCCGCTTTCAGCAAATAAGCGAAGCGTTCTTTAAGGCACAACAAAAACAGAAGTATTGCGATACCCTGTGTGACTTTAAAAATTGAAAGATTAAATTCCTCCTTAGCTCAGTTGGTTAGAGCATTTGACTGTTAATCAAAGGGTCCTTGGTTCGAGCCCAAGAGGGGGAGCAAAATTAAGC
>Ga0208180_1000204_pt1 | contig 57798 bp, 59 predicted proteins | sample MalvireepMed_s16_FD_184241 | JGI IMG/M metagenome (GOLD analysis project Ga0208180, IMG submission 184241) | Marine viral communities from the Global Malaspina Expedition - Malaspina viral metaG DeepMed_s16 (SPAdes) (version 2) | ecosystem: Environmental > Aquatic > Marine > Oceanic | place...
TCGGAAAGTGGCCGCTTCAAGCCCTTCGGTATCTATGAGATCTGGTGCGGGTATTCCTCCCGCCAGTGAGATCATACCAGGGATTTTGGAATGCCTGAGCAGATCCCTTATCGCGGAACTGCTCATTGTCTGCATTCGACGAGAAAGAATGCTCTCGGAGGAGCTTGATGATCGATGGCTCATTTCAAATCCATTTGTTTTTCCAGAAGCATCTTCTGGCGTGTAGGTAACTATTTCGCGGTGTTATAAATGGTAGGGCCGGATGAAAGTGCTTGTCTTGGTTCAGATTGCGAAATTTGTGTTACTTTGCTCCTTGTTGGCCGCTGGCGTGATAGAAGCGGTATGGCATTTAACCATGTTACCAACCGCTTTAGCCGATGGGACGCGTCCAATTTATTGGGGGAAGTCCACACCAAACGCTAACCGCATCGGTTCCCACCGCTGGCGCTCCGGCACGCCGCAAAGCCAAGCGTTCAATGTACAGAAGGAGATCCCCTATGGGGCTGAAGGGAAGCTGTTTGTGTGGCGAGATAAGTTACGAGATCGACTCTGTGGATATGCCGATTGTGCATTGTCATTGTCAGACTTGTCGTAAAGCCCATGCGGCCTCATTTGCCGCCACTGCGGGAGTAAAGCGCGAGAACTTCCGTTGGCTCAGCGGCATAAATTCTATTTCTACGTTCGAATCATCTCCTGGCAAATCGCGCCATTTTTGCAAACGCTGTGGTTCTCATTTGGTCGCCGAGAGGCCTGCGCAGCCACACGTAATTGTTCGGGTGGCCACTCTGGACGATGATCCCGGTTTGAAGCCAGAGGCTCATATTTGGGTTTCGCACGACGTGCCATGGCTTGAGTCCGATAGAGTGTGTAAGTATAAGGAATGGCGCGACGACATTTAACAAATCGATCAAGTTCATTCCCGGCCTGGCGACCGTCCACCGGACGCCCCTATCGGGTCGTCGCTTGTTTTGGCGTCATACAGACTAAGGAGAGTCGATTTTGGATTTAGCTAATGTAGTACCGTGGGGGCGATCGCTAAAGGAATACCAAGCGATGTTTGGGCTATCGGATGATGATCTGAACAAGAAAATCCTAGGTTGCGGTGATGGCCCCGCAAGCTTCAATGTAGAGGCAACAGAGCGTGGGTGCCAAGTTGTTTCCTGTGATCCGGTTTACCAGTTTCAAGTCGACGAAATACGTCGTCGTATTGATGAAGTTTACCCTGAAATCATGACTAAGATGCGGCAGGACGCAGACAAGTATATTTGGAGGTCACTGAGTAGCGTCGAGCATCTTGGCGAGGTCCGTATGAATGCCATGTCGGGGTTTCTGGCCGACTTTGATGCCGGTTGTCAGCAAGGGCGGTATATATCAGCGTCTTTGCCATCATTACCGTTTTCCGACTTCGAGTTCGATTTGGCACTCTGCTCCCACTATCTTTTTCTCTACAGTGACCATGTGGATGGGGCAACTCACCTTAAATCAATGCGGGAGCTATGCAGAGTGGCGACCGAAGTCCGTGTCTTTCCTGTTTTATCCTTAGACGGAGAGGTCTCGAAGCATTTGGATCAGGTAATGACCGCATTATCTGCCGATGGGATTGATGTCTCATTGCAGCCTGTTAGTTACCGGTTTCAAAAAGGTGCTACTGAGATGTTGGTGGCAAATTCCGTATAACCAGTAGCTATTGGCGGACGCGCCTACGCTGCGCTCCGGCACGCCGCAACGCCAAGCGTTATCGAACCATCTGAATGTTCGCTTTGCGACCTTTGTACCCTTTTCGAACCTCATTTTGGGAAGCCTGAATCTTTTACTGCGAGCTTGCCACAATAAGTTACCAACTATATTGTGATGGATGTGGGCTTTATTCTCGGCGATCGCCTCAAAAGTTACCAACTTTATTTATTTCTAACGATTGCGTGGTACCAAAAAGTAACGCTTCAAAAGATGATTTGTTACCAACTTTATTATTATCCTACAGCTCCCTTGCAACATGCCAACAGAGGGACCTGTGCAGTGACCAGGTCCTGGCCGTTCAGGCTTCTTGGATAGGGGCGCCGCCCGGCTTCCGGGCGACGGATACATCGGTGCGGGTCAGTCGGTGCTCAGGTCGGCCTCGACAATGAACAGTCGATTACCATCTACGGTATTGGGGTCCAGCATCTTCTGCTCCAGTTCACCACTGGTGGCCCAGGTGGCGAAGTCATCGTCATTCAGCACCCCCAGGTGCTGGTCGTCAATCACCCACAAGCCTTCCATCTTATCGTGCGGGTAGTCTACTTCGGCGACCATATCTACCACAAGGGACTTGCTGACCGGCGCGATCCCGGCGCTGGCCAGGGCACTCCAACCCTGTTCCAGAACGACCTCCTCCAGGGTTTTCCCAGACAATGTCAGGCCGAGCTCCGCATCCTGTTCAACGTCGCCACTGGCTGCAATGGTTTCCAGATTGGTTCCGGAGGCAAGATCAATGCGGTAGACCTGCTTTTGCGCATCCGGCGCTGCTGCTTCAGCACCATTGGGGCCGCCATAGAGAAAGCTGCCATCGCGCTCGATCACCAGAAACTGAGTGGCGCTCAGGGCGACAATCTCGGAGTTCGAATTCTGGGTCTTTTCCTGGCGGTAGAGGTACTGCCCGATGTCGCCGGACTCCAGGTTGACGGTCACGATGCGGGTAATGTCCAGGTCCTTCACGGCACTGCCGGGGTTATACATGGTGGACTGCATGATGCCCACCAGGGTTTTCTCATCCGGCGTAACGGCCAGACCTTCCATCCCCCGGTTGGCGCGACGGTTGCCGAATTCGGCCGGCAGAGTCAGGTCAACCCGGTCATCGTTGGTGAAGGGGTTAATACGGCCGATCTCCCGGCCCTCGGCATCGAAATGAACCATATGGGGGCCATACTCATCGCTGACCCAGAAGGTGCCGTCCGACAGGGCCACCAGACCTTCCCCGTCCAAGCCATAGTCATCAAGCGCAAACGGATTGGTGGTCTCATCGTAGGGCTGGCCGTCATCCTCAAGTATGGGCTGGCCGTCGGCGTGGTACGGCGTTTCACCGGTTCCACCCAGGGCGGAACTGTTGGGCAGGCCGGTAATCGGGGACCCATCGGGGCGCTTCAGCAGGATCGTATCAACTTGCTCGATCATACCGTCCGCCTGGACTTCGAACAGCGCAATACGGGGGGTATAGTCCGGTGTCGGGAATATCTTGCCTTTACCCTGGTCGCCCGTGAACGTGGCATTGGGCCCCCGGTCGGTCAGGGCGTAAAAACGGTTTGCATCCGAGGGGTGGGCCGTCATCGCCGAACCGAAACCGCCGTTACGAATTTCAAACGGCTGCTGGGATTTGCCGTCAATCAGGTCATCCCTCAGCACGTTATAGGGCAGGAACACACCTTCCGCCGGATAGCTGTCAAATACGGAAGCGTTGTTGGTGTTATCGTCGCTGTCGCTGCAACCCACCAGCAGGGAAGACGCCACCAGGGATGCCAGGAGCAGTTTATGTTTGTTCATCGACTTCATTCTCTATTTCCTTCATCGCGTACAGATTACAAAAGGGCGCTCAGGCCCCCGGGCCAGGTATCACTTGCAGAATGCGGGATTAAAACCGTAGACGAAGGCCGTCTTGGTCTGGGAATCGGGGGCAACCCACGGGGACAGGGATTTGAGCGCCTCAAAAGACTTGGCCGCCCGATTGACCACCTTGCGTGTGTAATCGGCGGATCCGTCCTCATAGCGGAATGACAGTTCGGCGACCAGCGGCGACTGGGCGCCCAACGGCACCCCTTGGTACCAGAGGGTCACGCTGATCTCGGCGTCGTGCTGGCCCAGGTCGATCTCCACTCCGCGGTAGACATGTTCACGGATCACCAGGTTGCCTACCAGTGACAGGGGCTGGTCATCCGGTAGACCGTAATCATCCTCAAAGTCGGGAAAATGATGATTGATGTCCTTTATTTCGTTCAGGTTCCGTGAATTTGGGGCCTTGGTGGAATGGCCGTACACTACCTTGAACGGCTCGGTGGAAGTGGCTCCGATATCGGATTCCAGCTTGGTCTCGGCACCGGAGGTAGACGACGATACGTCTTCAAAGTCTGAAATATAGCGGTCGCGACTGCGGAACTTGAGAGTGACTTCCGACTGGCCATTTTCCACGCGATCGCGGAAGGAATAGCCCATTTGGCGGAGCTGGCAGGAACCCTGAACGTCAAAGAAGCGCACGTCCCGCTGCTTGTCCAGGGAGGCACTGCCGGAGACGTCACGGGCAATGGCCGACTCGATTTCAGTCTCGGCCAGTGCCAGAAGCTGTCCCACCGAAATCGCTTCGTTCTGGTAGGTGAACTGGCTGGCATCCAGCATCAGCTTGTACTCGCGGGAAATGACATCGGGATTGGCCTGCACCAGTGTACTGAGCAGGATGGCGACCAACAGGACCATGGGGCGGCGCCAGACTGTCATAACTTACTCCTTATATGTAACCAAGCCAACAACCTGGCAGGAGCCCAACTCTAGCGAGCAAACATGACAGGTCCGATACCGTTGTATGACGACTTCATGATCACTTCATGACACACCTTGAGACACACCGACATGAATACTACCGCTACGGCCACCCGCTACAGGGTGCCTACGTGTTGCTCATCGGACGAGTTGATTAAGCCAACGGACAATGGCGCTCTCAGTCACACCTAATGACATTCTGGCCTGGGGAATGGTGTAACCTTGATCCAGCACCAGGCTGGCTGCATGCGTTGGTACTCTCGTGTGACGAAAAGAGTCAGGTACAAGCGTTGGACCGGACTCAGCCGGGTCTCCCCCTGAAGAAGGGACGAGCACAAACCATGACTCATGATTACAAACGTCATGGCACAACCACTTTGTTTGCCGCACTCAATGTGTTGGACGGGACAGTGATCGGGCAATGCCAGCAAAGGCACCGCCACATTGAGTGGCTGAAGTTCCTGCGCCAGATTAATCGTGAGACACCGAAGGACAAGGAGCTGCACCTGATCTGCGATAACTATGCGACACACAAGCATCCCGCAGTCCGGGAACGGCTGTATAAGCACCCGAGGTTCCACCTACATTTCACGCCCACCTCAGCCTCATGGCTCAATATGGTTGAACGATTTTTCGTGATCTGACGGAGGGCCGTCTGCGTCGAGGAGTCTTCAGAAGTGTGGCTGACCTTACCGCCGCTATCGGAGCTTACATCCGTCGCCACAATAACGAACCAAAGCCCTTTATCTGGACGGCAAAGGCGAGCGACATACTGAGCAAGGTGGTGCGAGCAAATCGAAAATTGAGTTCCAAACAGAATGACGCACCACACTAGTATGATTCGCAGAGCAAGTTGCAGACACTGAATGATTACATGGCAGAGACGTCCGTGCTCGGCTAAGCTATTGTTTTATGGATTCATGTACAGCGTGATTGATGGTTCAAAGTCAGTAATAGTGACGCAGTCAAATTTCTGCAATGATAAAGCTCGCTGCCTAATTGCTCTTATTTGAGAAGGGGGTAAGGTGATTCGGGTAATTTACCGCTGGAAAGTAAAGGAAGATGACATCGCAAACTTCCAAGAGGTGTGGAGCCGCACCACGAATCACATACATGAGACTGTGGCGGGAGCGTTGGGAAGCTTTATGCTTCGTAGCCCAGAAGATCCGACTGAAATTCTGACAGTGGCAAAGTGGGATTCAGTAGAGAACTGGAAGACCTTCTGGGTGGCGGATAATCCGTCCGAGATGAAGGGAATGCGGGAGATAGCTCAGCGGATTTCCGTGACCGTATACGATGAAGTTGACGACTTTACGCGGAGTCACGCAGAGTAGCTCGGCGGGATCGTTTACGTGCCATATAACCAGTGGCTGTTGTCGGACGCAGCAACGCTGGCGCTTCGGTGCACCGCAAAGCCAAGGCGTTATCGCACCATCTGAATGTTCGCTTTGCTGTTAAAACGTAAATACAGGAGGTTACATGCAACGGATCGCATCACAAATTACTCTGGGGGTTAATCTGTTCTTCCTATCCTTGATCCCTAGCATTGCCCTTGCCGAAAACTCGGCCCCTGAAGACTATCTCGCCAATAAACCGCTGGTGTTGGAGGTTCGGTATTGTGAGTGTCAGGCCACAAAACCGGATAGCTTACCCTCTGATTTATTGCCAAGTTTTCTGGAGGAATCGGGATTTTTAAGGGTTAGCGTATCGAGCAAGGATAAAGGCTTTGCCTCTTCCAGTGAGTTGTCCATAGGTTATGAACTCAAGCCAATCATGGGCTCGTCCGACCAATTTCAGTTCAACTATGCTGGCAATTACACTACAAGCAATGGGAGCAGTGCTGGTAACGGGGAGTTACTGTTGGTTCAGGGGCAGTGGGTCAACCTTTTCGGCTCACAGCATGAGAATGAAACTGGATCGCAACACAACAACGTTGCGGTGCGGTTGGCTAAACCCGGTGGTTCCTGATGGTAGGTTTTAACCAGTGCAGGCACGGCGACGCCTACTACATTGCGCCTTCGGCTCCATTCCGCAGGCGCGCATGCTGCAGGCGTTATATGCTAATCCAAGGGTCGTATAAATGGGTAAAATATTAAAATCTTCTGCTCTAATCTTTTTGTTCACCTCAACTGTTGGGTGTGCATTAAGCAGCGACATTCACAAAAAGACTTGTACCAGTGATTGGTATTCGCAAGTGGAAAAGCAAGTGACAACTGGAGACGGCAGAGGGCATGGGCCGGATTTGGGCTCTGGCGAATGGCGATCAGTAGTAGAGTTTAAGCTCGGAATTCGCGGCAATCCGGACGTACCGCCAAAGAATACGGATCAATGGTGTGATTATATTAATAGGAACTATATCAAATAGCGCACATAACAATGCGCTCAAATACGCTCCGCACCTGCGGGGCTGCGCCGGACACAAAAAACCGTGGTTCGTTTCACTCTACCACAGCCTTTTGTGCCGTTTAGCTTAGCGTTATGCCGCAATTCAAGGAGGTTCGAGATACCATGCGTTATTTATCTATTGTTTTCATTCTTTTCCTGTCCGCGTGCGCGCAATCATTGACCGATGATACCCAACCCACTGAGCAATCCAGCAATTCAAGCTCCTCTTTTACATACCAATGCAAAAGCGGGAAAACGATCAAGGCTTCATATCCCACGGACAGTACAGCCGTCGTGGAATACGACAATCGTGTCTTAGAAATGAAAATCGCGGTATCGGGAAGCGGTGCGCGTTATGTTGGTGAGAAGTTGGAGTGGTGGACAAAAGGCAGCGGACAACGCGCATCGGGCACATTGTTTCGTCACTTGGAAGATGGCACCCCGGGCGAAGCAGTCGAACATTGTGAGCAGATCGCTGATGCAGCATAACAAGTGCAGGCACGGCGACGCCCACTACATTGCGCCTTCGGCTCCATTCCGTGGACGCGCATGCTGCAAGCGTTATTCCGAAATCTGAACGTTCGCTTTGCGACCCCTTCGGCCATTTCATGGTGTCAATCTCCGGCCACAATATGGTGGCATGACCAAGTGGTTTGAGCTGTGATCGCGAGTTATCCACAGAAATCGATGGATAAGTTGGCAAAAAAATACGGAAATCGTCGTTACAGCAAGGAGTTACAGGGATGGTTAATTTATGATCGAAGCAAGCTCAAAAGTACAGATCAAGGCAGCGACTAAAGGAGACTATTGGCTGTTCAGGATTGGCCTGTGTGTAGGATCGATAGCTCTGGTGCTTTCGCTGGTCAGCCAGTCTTTATTTGCTCCGATATTTCTGATGTTGGGTACAGGTTTGTGCCTCTACGGAAAGAGGCACGGTGTAGTTTCGTTGGTCAATCATATGGACGGAAAGTATGGAGAGTTCGCTGGTTACCGAATTCTCAGGTGGACCCTCCGAGCCGTGTTGTACTGCGCCGCCTTGATTGTTGGCGCTATTTTTGGGCTCATTACAGCGGAAACGAGAGCTAACCGCCGCCACTCTGGAATGGCCGACATGGTTGAACCGAATGTAGATGCAATTTGGGAGAGCGATCCCGCCAGGTATTATGAAAAGCAGGCACCGGGTCCCTTTGACCGATAAACCGTGATCAGTGGCATCCATGCCTTATTAATCGTTATTCCCTTGTTTTTTGAGTTTGATAACCGATTTAGCCCGGTTTCTAACCGAGGTCTGTTAACACATGGATGTCTTGAGTCTCGCAGTCCAAAGACGAATACACAGAGGTACGGTTCCAGGTAGGTCAGGACGCTGGTCATGACCCCCCTTCTACCACTTGTGAGGACGGGAGCCACTATTCGGCAGCTCCCTTAACCAATTTATGGTCGGCCGCTCCGGCCTCCCATTTTGCTTGCCACCCTACCCGCGCCCCGTGCAGCAGCCATACCTCCAGCTGCGGCTCCACCGACGCCGCGAGAGAAGCCCGTTGCACCTGCTGCTGTGCCACCAGCAACGCCACCACCAGATATTCCTCTTAACATACCCGCCCCTGCGTAGGCCATGACGGACAACCAGACCATCGGTAGTAGCAGGATCGATGACGTAGCAACGGTGGAAATCAACAACGAATTGGTTGCTTCATCAAACCCTCCCGCCTGGGAGCCATACATATCGAGGATTCGGTTATCAAACCAGTAGGCAGCTGCCCAGATCGCATTGATGAACTCAAGGCTGAAATAGGTCAGGGCCAGCCCGAAAAATGAAACAAGACCGTAGTTACCAAACAGCATGACAAAAGGTGCCGCGAGAATAATCACCATCTGCAGCATCACCAAAATCATCGGGCCTGCAATCTTGAACATCTGGCGAATGGAGTTTGCCTGCAGAAACTCGTTTGCAGAGGTACCGACATTGGCGATATCGAAGATCTTGTCGAGAACCGAACGCCACCGTGACTGTTCAGCCTCGAAATTATTGCTCATATCGACGTCTGTGCTGGACTTCAGGTTCGCAGCGTTATTCTGCAGCACCAGCTTCAGGATCATGTCTTCTTTAAGCTCTTCGGTCACATTGGTCGTGGTGAAGACGTTGAAGCCCCACGTTTTCCAGTCACCAAGAATATCGCCGGCTTCATCCATAGGTATGTCATTGAGAAGTTTATGTCTTAGCCCCAGGCTCGCATTAACGCCCCCCCCAAGACTTTCTTCACCCAGCCAGACTTCTTTACAGGAGGGGTTAGCACCGAATTCATTGACCTGATCGCTTTGGCGCATCACAGTTTGTCGAGTAAAGCCTTTATCCTCCATCCGGTGCATGTAAGCCGAGGGATGTTCGTAGTATTCGTCCAGGTAGCCCAGCAGGATGTGGCTCCCCATCCAATCAATGTTCGCCCAGGGTGTCACGTTGGCCGGCAGCTCCGGCGTCGGTGGATTTTCCCGGAAACGCGCTATGGCCTTCTGGTAACACACCTCGTTGAATTGCTGTACCTCTTCCCGAAGCCGTTCGGATTGGATGCTGACGTTTGCAACCCGCATCAACATGTATTCGTAGTTATTCACGCACGTCATGCTCTTGATGGTAGTGTGCGTGATCGCTGTCGACAGGAACTCCACAAAGCTCCAAGCCACCGGCTTGTGAACCTGCCAGCCGGAAAGGTCACTGAACGTGGAGTTGTAGGCCGGAGACACGTTGTTGCCCGTCCCGGAGATATTGGACGGGGCGTTGCAGTCCGGTACGCCGAGTTCATAGCGTACCGTCGACAACTGTGTTGAGAAACCTTTATAAGGAAGCACGCACAACATCAGAACCAGGATCATTCCGAGCAATGTGGTTTCCATGCTTCTGATGGTTTGAGCGGCTTCGCCCGTCGAGTAGTTATCCTTGAAGTTAGAGATGATGGCGACGATGAACGGGACCAACGCCAGTCCGGAACCGACCAGCACGTCCCAGATCGCCTCATACATGTTCCACCCGAACATCAGGGTGTAAATTTCCAGCAGCGTATTGGCAACCATCCCTGTCAGCCCCCCAGACCCAATTGTTGAATCAAAACCAGTTCAATGAAGATCAGCAACAAAACAATCTTCCACCACTGCGAGCACATGTGCAGGTAGTCCGCGTGGCGTTTATCCAGGATTTCCTCTGCCTCTGAGCCGTTTGCCCCTTGTCCTGCGCGAGTTGCCCAACGGGAGATGAAAGGCCAGCAGCCCACTAAAGCTGCGTACATGGCCATCCGATACCATTTCCATTCAGAAATCAGGTTCAGCGTGGATAACTCTTCAGCCGAGGTTTCGGTAAAGACGGAAATGACCATGCCAACCAGCATTAAAGCGATCAGACCGCCGACACTTATCAGTAAGAACTTCCGTGTCCTGTTCATTCAAGGCTGCCCCAGCGAGTTCAGGCCGGTTGGCTTTGCCCTCGAAGGCGCCCGTGTATTCTGGATTTCACGCTCTTCAGCACCAACAATGCGTTGAATGGTCAGTTTCGCAATGGCCTGACGGGTTTTGATTTCATTATCGAGTTGGTCGAGTTCAACCTGCAGGTGATCAATTGCATCATTGACCACGGCTTTGGCCGACTGCAGATTGGACACATTGGGCTCTTTAACACCCGAACGAAGCATTTGTGTCAGTAACCTGCCCTGCTCCACCAGGCGGGTATAAGCAATTTCACCGGCTAACTTCCGAATCATGGTCGGCCGGCTGTCCAGCGGTCGCTTTCGGATCGCCGCAATCACCGTGTCGTCAACCAACACCCCCGGTGGTGCAGACACTCTGTTCAGATTCTGCCAGGTCATTGGCGTCACACCGTTCACGAGGTCTTCCAGATCGTTGTAGATACTGTCCGACATATCCCGGTGCTTGTAGGTCAGACCTTTACCCGGCGTGGTTTCCAGTTTCTTACAGGTCTCACACGTTCGGATTTCAGTATCACCCACCACTTCCATGGCCCATGTGGCGGCGGCGACCGGACCACTCCAGTACTCCCAGAGCGGTGTCCCCTGACCGGCAGCCGGAGGAATACTGGCCGTGGTGCAGGGGTTACTCTGATCGAACAGCACGTTGTACCCGACAATCACGACATCTCGCAGCGCATTGATGGGCGGCATTGCTACGCCCCCTTTCTTGACGCCGCAGATCCACTCCGCCCCTTCGTTACCCGCTTCCAGCCTATCAACTTCATCCTTGGTGGCTTTAGCATCACCACCTTTAGCCCCAATTTGGTAAGCCCACTCGGAAACCTGGGCATTCACTTTGAATTTCTCAAACGGAAAGCCCTGGTCGCCCATCATGACCGACGCCATTTCCTGACAGGATGTCTCGGCCCACTCAAAGTCCATTTTTCCCTGCAAAATGCCCTGCTGAAGAAGGTCATACAGTGCCGGGTCCGCTCGCTGGATTGCCAGCGCGGGTAAGGATGCTACCGCTCCGGTGGCCGACTGGATGATGTTGTTCATCATGTTCTTGAAGCCATCGGTGATGCCGTTCAACTGATTTGACACCGTAATCTTCGGATCAAACTTTCCGCACTCCATACCGAGATCCCAGCCTGAACCGAAACTGAGCACCGGAACGGTATGAACGGCCGTTGGAGGCCCGGACAGCATTCCGCCTCCGATTCGGTAATCAAACGCATTTTTCAATCGCGGTGAACTGGTATCCAGCGCACACGCTGGTGCCACCAGTGACACTGCCAGCGCAAAGCAAACCAAACGTTCTTTAGGGTTTTTCATACACCTATCCTTGTCGTAAACAGCTTACCGGGTGGCGGTCATCAACCACTGTGCCAAATGAGGGTCTGTCCAACCCGCTGGCAGCACTTGTAGGCTTTCCAGAAATTCCAAACGTAAGAACCATCCGAGCTGCGCTTACTAGGCCCCGGCATCGCGGACATGGGGAACTGGGCGCAGGAACTCTCGTTGTCCGGATAAAGCATCTGAAACACACCCGTGTCCTTATCGTTTTGATCCAAGGGGCCGGCGGGCCAGTAGCCATCTTCACTGGGCTGGCCAATTGAGAAATACAGGTGAGGTTCAAACGTACGCGTAATGAAATGCATCGCCCGGAAGGACGTCAGAACCGCACTCTTCAACCCATCGGCCTGTGTCAGAAACCCCATTCTCGGGAAGATCGAGCCGTAGTTATTCGTCATCGTGCCGAGATTGTAGGCAGGCACGCCAACAGCCCAGGACTGCGGGTAGAAGAGTTCTGGCAGATTCCAGCGCCAGGCAATGGAGTCCAGGTTTGAAATGTAATACGGAAAAAAGGGAAACGACCGGCCGGAGCAGACCATACCAAACAGGCCGGTCGCCATCGCATTGTAGGCAATCAACGCGGGGTTTCCGTAGGCGTCGACGAGTTTAAAATCCAGGTTAACGTGGTCATTTTTGACCGCTTCGTTCGATTGTCCGCCTCGGACCTCAGTGACATTGTAATTCTCGACCCAGGAAATCATCGTCGTCACCCAGCTGCTATCCGACGTCCCCTGGCTGACTTGATTGATATCCTGGCTTTCTGTCCAGGGCTCACCATTTGCCCTGTCATAACTCTGAACCACCAGATCGGGGACAAAGTTTTTGACCTTGATGCTGGTGGTAAAAGTACAGATCGGCGGAACCACACAGCTCATCCAAACACAGGCGCCCCGTAACTCCCAGTCCATACAGGACATGGCCGCGGCCATTGTCTGCTGCGTAATATCGATCGTATTGATGACCCCGCTATACTGGTCGTTGGTTTCCCCATGGCAGGCGATGCACTCAACCGTGCCGCGCTGTTCAAGCAGCTTTTGAGTGCTGCCAATCGTAGTGTCCCGAACAGCGTCCGTGGAGGATGGGTTATAGTTGGTCCAATCTGACGGGTATCCAACGGCCCATCCGGACGCCAGCAACAACCAGACTGAAGCAAGTAATTTCAGACACGGGTTCACCGCCTACCCTCCTTGTTGTAAACCTCCAGAGCGGCCTTGAGCGAGCGCTGGCCGTAGACAACTTTTTGGTCGTTAAACACCACTGCAGGTATTTTTTTGATCTGTAACCTAACTGCGGCTTCGATCGCCCGGCTACCCACTTCAATTTGCTGATAGACGCCCCCCCAATCAGGACTGTTCAACAAGTCGCTGAAGGCGCGCCGGTGGGCATCTTCGTAGGTCTGGAGATTGAGATCCTCTTGCAAGCGGGATCGAACCTGCCGGTTAAGCTCCTCTGTCGCTCGTTGGCTCGCATCCAGCTCATAAACCTCGACCGGTAGCCCGGGAGGCAATGAAACGTCATCCAGCACAAACGTTTCCTGGGTCTGAAATATCCGAAGGCTGTGGATGGGCTCCAACGCCTGGGCATTTCCCGTGATCAGGCTGACCAGAAGGGAAAGGGCAACAGTCGTCGTCCTCACAAGGCTGTCTCCTTCTCGGCGGCCACATCAGCACGCAGCGTTTCCAATACTTCCTTGGCTACCGCGTCCTGGCCCTGATCAGCGTGCATTTTCTCCAGCCGCTCAAGCGTTGCCTCTGCCGCGGTTTTTCTTTCTCGGTTCGGAACGGGATCCGCCGGCTTTTCCGCAATACCCCGGTAGTAGTCGATCATTTTCCCGACGTATTCAGCGGCCTCTACCTCAGTGATTCCGAACTGTTTCATGTACCGGGCACGTTCCGTTTTCTCATCTTTCTCTGTACCTGCAAGACTCAGGTACAACGACGGCGGCACGTTTCGGAACAACGCCTCCATGTTTTCCGACAGAACGACTCCTTCCGTGTACTTCTTGGGTTCTTTGCGGGCCGACAGCATCAGTTGCTTCTGTTCTTCTGTCAGGTTCTTGAAGCGGGCGATATCCTCAATCTCGTCCTGAGGCATCACCAGACAAATCCACCACTCAATCATGTTGAGCATCTTTTTCGCAGAACTCGGAAAGTCGGCCATGTTTTGAGTCGCCACCCACCACCAGGCACCCAGCTTTCGCCACATTTTCACGACTTTGACGACAAACGGCGCCAGCAAAGGATTGGTTGTTATGATGTGGCCTTCATCGGTGAGCATGACGATGGGCCGTTCGTCATGCTGGTGTTTCTCGGCAAGGTTGTTGATTCGCATCATGATCGATGTATAGGCAATGGCCAGCTGGGCGTTGTAGCCTTCCCGGGCAAACGTCGCGAGATCCACGATGGTCACATCGGTATCGGGCCAGGCTTCACCGTCTGTATTAAAAACCTCACCCTCGAACCCATCACAGAACATCCGAAGGGATTCGCCCATCTCGAAGGCCCGCATTCTCCGGTGCTCCGGATAGTCCTTGTCTTCGTTGATCATCCGAAAGCCGTCAGCCACATCTGAGGTCATGGTTCTCCGGCCGGCTTGCTCTGCTTTTCGGGCACCATTGAAAATGGCATCCCTGATCATTCGGCGGTCTGCGCGGGACAGCTTTTTCGCCTCCTCCTCTTCGCCCCCGGTGATCATGAGCGTGGCGATAATTTCCATCTCACCCATGATGTCGCGCTGGTCATCACCATCGTCATCGGCGGCTGTGTCCTCGGCCATCATCATCTCTGCCAGAACATCCATTGCCGCTTTTGCCCGCACCTGCTTCTGCTCGGCGTCGTTCAGCTCGTGAAACGATTTCATCACACCATCGCTTCGGATCTTTTCCGGAATGTGAGCCGCCAGGTCCTCCTCGCCGACTAATGAGCTATCGCTGACGATCCGAGACCCCAGAAGATCCTCTTTATTGGTCTGGAGAAGTTTGTCAGCGTCCACGAACGGAGGCAGGCATACCCCCGCGCCGGGCTTGAGCTGAACTTTGTTCACGGACAGGCCCTTGCTGGCGAAATAGTCACCCAAAAGCCCGAAGGAGTTACCCGCCTCGACAATGAAAAGCCGGGGCCGAAGCAAGGCCATGATCTGGCCTGCCATATTCGTGATGTGCGCGGATTTGCCCGCACCGGTTGGGCCCAGGATCAGTCCATGTGCGTTTTTCTTTCGGTCTGCCCCATTGAAAGGATCGAAGGACACCGGCTCCCCACCCCGGTTGTACTGGGTTTGTCCCGGATTACCTGTGCCTCTGTGGCGACCAAAAACGGAGGAGAGATTTGCCAGGTGCTGAGACCAAACCGGACGCGTGGCTTTAAAGTTAGCGTCCATGCCGGGCTCATAAACCATCGGCAGGTTGTAAACATAGGCATCAAGGCCAAGAGATTCGTCTTCCTCCCGCACCGGTGATAGCTGGTTGGTCAGAAGAATCGTACTGACTGCATTGGACTTCTTGCGAAGATCGCGAAGATTCTCACCGCGAATATAGACGCACATCATCGCCCGATAGAGCTTGTGTTTGTTGCCCATTAAAGCCTTGGCGGTTTCACAGTCCCCCCGGGCCATCGACGCATCAACTGACTCGCCCTTGGATTTATCCTGGATCCGGTTGATATGGTTCTGAACCTCATCCTGAGGTGTGATGATGATGGTCGTCGCCATGACTGTGCCCGGCGGCATTTTATCCATCATGCAGGACGCTTTACCGGTGGTGAGACCGTCCGGCGTTACCGCGCTGACCTCCCCTGCAATCTGGCCGATTTTCGGTGTTCGACGGATCTTATGAACACGAATGCACCGATGCGGCAAGCCATCGAACCACCAGGTTTGCGAATCGGCATCCGACCTGGGCATGCTGAAAAACAGGGATTCCGCAAAGTCATCACCGTAAGGCAGCGCCTCTTCTCCGGGATAACTGGCTAATTCAACAAATTTCCGGCGGTTGCCACCGGTCAGCTCCGGGCGCGGATTGAACCATTTAAGCAACCACTCATAATAGGTTTTGCCGTCATTGCGCACCAACGTGATGCCCGCATCGCGGAAAGAGGCTTCAAGCTTTTCAATCGTATCGTTCAGCTCTTCTTCGGGCGTCATCCCCGCGTACGATTTCCACTTTGCCGGCAGTCTGCGATAGACCACCATTTTGATGCGGCGAATTTTCCCACTCCAGGGGGCATCCAGGACTTCTTTGTCCTCGAACAGGCCGCCTTCTTTACAAATCCCTCTCAGGTGGGCTTCCATCTTTTCGAGCCAGTCCTGGGTGAACTCTGAGCCTTTACAGTAATGCTTGGGATACGCCCTCAACGCTGCGATGTAGGACTCCATGTCGTCATCGTCGTAGGTGTACTGCTGTATAATCCAGGGACCGCTGGTCAGCTCCTCAAAACAGTCCTGCAACGCATCCTGAATCATGTCCCGCCGGTTCTGGAGCCAGTTGTAGGATCGGCCCTCGGTCGCGATCGGCATGATGTCAAAGACAGCGCCTACGCTCTTACCGTCATCGAGCAGGACGGTTTTCGAGTCGGTCTGGAATTCGTACCAAGGCAGCTTCTGAACGAACGACGAAGGCCGCCCATACATGCGCTTGGCCTCCAGTGTACTAAGCGGTTTGGCTTTCGATTTATGTTCAATTTGCGCGGGAGATTCAGCTGTTCCCTCTCTCTGGCGGGCATTCCCTGAGGGGGAGAAAACATCTTTAAGTGCCTTGGCGAAATCCATATCGTTACTCTCCGAATTCGTTCCGCATATCACTGAGCTCGCCCGGCATCGCATAGTGGGCTTTCTCCCACATACGGAACTCGGTCAAATAACCGGGTATCGGGACCTGGTCACTGGTGGCCAAGTGCGGAGCGACAAACATGTACATCGTCGGATTGGGAAGCAGTTTGAATCGTTTCTGTAGCTGATTTTTTTCGGAACGTACGTAATCGCTGAGCCGAACGTCCCCCTCGACCATTGGACGGCGAACCAGAGCACGGGTATCCAGCAACTGTCCATCACCAACGCCGCTCATGTGATTTGCATAAACGGCTTTCATGTCCTGACTGGGCTGAGGAATAAAGTTGTCCTTACTCGCGCAACCAGTCAGCGCAACGCTAATCAAGGAAATACTCAGAGCGGCGATTGACATTCGCATAGTGGTTTACCTTTCTACCTTCGGGATCGTAATCAATGGCCAGTTGTTCCGAGATGTGAATCACCAGCTCCGTTCCTGGCTCAACGTAAATGGCGTCAAACGAATTGCTTTGGCGGGCATCAAGCCAGTCCGTCACCTCATCGAGGCTACTGGAAATGGCATCGTTCTTTGCGACCACCATGGGATCGCCAGTCAGGCCTTTGGTCTGTCCACCAAGGGCATTGGTTGAGGTGGTAAATTCGGAGTCCGCTTTGGCTTTGGAATAAGAACTGGCCCCCGTCAGGAGAACTTTCTGAGCGAGATAACTTGGCGCGTTTGTAATCCGCTGGCCTGTCACGCAAGGAATACCGTATTTGTCCGAAAACCACGCAATGGCATCTATAGACTTTTCGCCTGGCTCGGGATAGCTCACTATTGTTCCGTCCTGGAACGTGAACGTCATCGAGTCGATCTGTCCGCTGACACAGCTCAGAGTCCAGTCGCCCTTGGCAATCCCGGACATCTTGATGCCAGTAAGGCCGGGAATTTTGATGCCATTTGAAGACAGATTCTCAGGTCCAACGATCAGCTTGAACGGATACGGGTCAACCACCTGCCCCCCGATTGGAATGCGCCCCAACAGGGCTGTCATCGAGACTGAACCGAGTAACGTAGCGTTATCGGGAATGGTGTACGCTTTCACCAGCCGCTCTTCTTTAGACTTTTGCTTTTGTTGTGGCATCTCCAGGCCGGTGACCGAGGAAACACTGCTGGCGCCCAGATCAAAATCAGGCAGCGAAATCTTTGATGGGTCCCGGGGGTCTACCTCGGCTTCCAGAGGATTTGTCCAAATCACTTGATCAAAGTCGACGGGCGAGCCGCTGTCGTCATAACCAAGGCCCGTAGGGATTCCGGCTGAGTTAATGTCGTAGCCGTTGGCCGTGGTCTGGCTTTTTTCATTCGAGCCCTGAAGTTCCTCCAGCCGGCTTTCCAATTGAGCAATCAGGCCTCGCGTGCGATCCTGAGTGTTTTCAAGCTGTCGCTTCTGCACCGCTGCATCTCGCTCGGCGTTCTCGAATCGATTGGCAATCCGCTTATTGAGGCTCTCCTCCATCTTCAGGAGACTGTCGATCCTCGCCTTCAGGCGTTCGTTTTCCTCCTGCAGCTTGATGCTGTCCTCGCGAACCGCACGCGTCTCATTGGTCAGCGTCCGCATCGTTTCAACGGGAGTATCAACGTCCACGCCGAACTCTTCCTGAAGGTAATCCGCTTCCAAGGGATCTATCCCAAGACCGTTATCGATCTGGCCGGGACCGCTCTCAATAGCTGAGAGACCCGAAGTCTCGATCGAGCCGGGATCTGATTGGGCCTGAGAGTCATTGGAACGGCCGCCTTTCATGATGATGACGAAGAGAACCGCAACCACTAGGACGGCCAGTGCTTTGACAACGATGTTGGCTTTCATCAGGCTCTCCTTTAGCTGTCCGCTATAGCCGCTTGGGTTTCACGCTTCAGGTCCTGGTAGTAAGTCCAGGGATAGAGCGTCTCTTTGAGGGACCGCTCAGAGATCAGGTACAACACCGTGCTATCGCCGGGCGTTCCCTGTGGCTCAAGACTGTGGTGCTGTAACGTGGCATGTGAAAACGGCAGGTTGAGGTCCAGATAATCCAGTTGAACCGTTTCGTCAGAAACATTCCGGATGTAAAGGGCAGCAAGGTAATACCCGCCGCCCTGGTAGGCCACAACAGGCTTTGAGAGGGTTTTGTAACGGGCCGGGCCTTTGAAAATTCGTACCGCGCCTTTGACCGCAAGCGGCGTTTCCGAAATCCCGGCTTGATCGTGGTGCAGTCTGGTGGGGCCGTAGAGCCTTTGCGCCGCGTAGCGAGTCAGGTCAATGGGCGTAATCAGCTCAACCTTTTCAGGCATAGATGCGGCAGCGTCGTCCGAAGAAACCACATTGTCCGATGCCAGCACGATCCGGACGTCCTCAAGTGATTTTTCTCCATCTGCTTTGTCGGTAGCGATGAGATCGAGAAGGATCACTTTACCGTCGTCCATGCGTCGGATTTGAACGCGCTGTTTATCAAATGCCTCGTAAGGGAGGAAATGAACGGCCCCCTGCGCGGACTGGGCCCGGAAGAGTTTCTTAACCTGCTGTCCTTTGGTGATGCCAACCTGAACATGGGAACCGAACTGAATGGATCGTTCCTCGCCATTATGCAGCTCAATGGTCACCGGCAGATTGTCATAATGAATAATCTGTTCCGCCCAACTTGATGTGGCGACACACAGGAAGGCGACTGATGTGATAATGAATTTCCGCATGTTTATTCACCGATTTCCGAAGAGGTGTTCTGAACGTCATCCTGCTCCCGGCTGCTGCCTTCCAGTCGCCTCGGTTTTTTATAAAAACCGTCAAGCGCCAGGCCCCACAGATTGCACTCGGGATCCACATCCCAGCGCACGACTCGAAGGGGGTATCGAACAAAAATGTCTTTGACGATCTCGGACCGGAACGTCTCTTTTACGTTGACGTCGTAGAACGCCACCCAACTGTCTCCAGATTCCACATAGACTCGTTTGGCCGTGTACGGGCGATCCGGCATTTCCTGAAGTGCGCGAGAGCGGGTGAGCTCGTGGTTTAAAAGGCGCTGCTGATAATCCCGCTCCAGTTCACCCTTAAATCGTGGAGTGATGTAGCAGCTCAGGCGCTCGATCTGTTGTTTATAGTTATCGGTGCCTTCAACTGGCCAATTGTTCATCTGTTGCCAGATGTAGTAGCCAAACGCATAAATATTGAATGGATGCCGTTCGTCGATTCCACGGGTAGAGCCAGAACGAAGATCGGGCGGGATATCCACTTTGATGTGCTCGGGTGCATCCCTCCATCCCATGATCGTAAGAATCAGTGCGACACTTAAAAGTCCGAGCAGTATTCGTAGGGTCAGAATGTGCGAATCGCGACCATCGAGAGCTTTTTTTGTACGCCCCATTGTCACTCCTCCGTCTCCATGTGAATTCGAACAACGGGCTTCTCGCGCCGTATATCCCAGCCTTGGGACGTCTCGATGTAGTTGAAATTGATAAAACTGAATTTTTTCTGGGCAAGTTTCTTCAGATAGACAATATGCAAACCGTCAGGTCTGCGGCGCTTCAGCTCCTGAAGGTATTTCCCTATGACCAGCAAACTGGCGATGGCCATACCCACTCCGATCCCAACGCCAAACAACCCCCACCCGAACGGCAGTAGCACCAGAACTGAGACAGGAATCCAAAAAACTAGGCCAACGCTGATGAGAACAACGACTTCCGTATCCGTTAGCCCCCAGAAAACAACCGGCTCTTCAATGAGCCGGTCGGGGATGAAGTCGATTTCTCGACCCTTCATTCCTGGTTGATTCATCAGAAGATAACGGTTGAGGCTTCGGTAAGCAGGAAGACAACAAAGACGAGCAGCAGAACGCCCATACCACCGTGCATCCCCATATCCCCCCAGGTTTTCTTGCCGTCCCCAATTTCGTTGTAGGTCGAAATCATGTTCCGAGCGACGGCCAGAAACGCGATGGTGCCCAGAATCAAACCAAGTACGATGGCGATGTCATAGGCGTAGCCTTTCAGCAGTCCGATGTAATCGCCTTGGGCAGGCGCTTGGGAGGGGTTAGTTGTCGTCGGCAATGCAGCATGGACCTGTGTTCCAAACGCCAACATTGCCATGGCAACACCGTGTTTAAAGGCCCGCGCTTTGTGCAAACCTTGATGAATCGCTCTTTCCATTTTTCAATTACCCGGTTGTTTAGGTTGGTTTATTAGCTAACGAGTAGGTACAAAAGAACCATCAACAGAAAAACACTCCGACACCAGATGACGAGCATGCTTGTACCGCTGATTCGCTCCGCACCAAAATCCTCATAGGCCTGCATACAGAGCCAGGCCGTGTAGAGGAAAAACGCCGTCCCACCAATGAGCTGAATTGCATCGAGCATGGCCGCAGAGGTCTGGAAGCAAGGACCGCCCCCACACCCTGCGCCTTCAGCGAACCACTGCTGTTGTTGCGCATTCATTACTGATGCTCCGTGTAGGATTCACTGAGAGCATCAATAGCCGACGGAATAATGGGCTCCATCGGAACAGTCAGATGATGGGCAATACCTGCCTGTATCTTGCGCAGGTCAGCCAAGAGAGTTTCGTATTCGAACTGGGTGCGTTCGTTTGAGTTGGAACGGGCCTTAGCACTCATAACCAACACTTCAAGAGCGGCAAGTTCTGTTCTGATACTGGAAAGGGCCTCACGCTCAGCCCATACGTCCGCGTTGGACACGGGCACAAATGCGAGGAGGCAGAACAGCAGAAGGTGTTTCAGGTTACTCATCACGAATCCATTGGACTGGCTTACCGGAGATGAGTTGAATTTAATCAGAGCGAGCGGAGGGCATCGGGTTTATTAGGTCAACAGAAGTTGACCTATTTCGTTACGGATTGGCAAAGAAACATTGGGGAGGTTCTGGTCTATCGCCTTCTGGTCGCAAGGTTGGGGGCAGCCTATCACGCTTGTTCACAGTTCACCGTGGCATTGTAGGTCAATGCGAGGCCTGCTCCGGGATGGTCAGAGTCATGCCGGATTATATCGATAGAATCGATTAAATAAACGCAAAATACCCTTTTTTTAGATATCTCTGAAAACTATAGAATATCCATATATTCAAAAGTTCGGAGATAGAGATGTTCAGGGGATTGGCATTGTGTGCGTTTCTGACACTGGCTGGCTATGGCATTGCCGCCTTGCCGCCAGTGCAGCAAACCGGCCTGGGGCCTCTGGTGTTTACCCTGTTGCTGGGGCTGCTGTTCGGTAATCTGGCCGCGGGTAAGCGGTTAAAGGGCGTGGCGCCGGGTCTGGGCTTTTCTGCCCGCTGGTTGCTGCGAGGCGGTATTGTCCTGTTCGGTTTCTCCCTCACGGTGCAGCAACTGATGGCCCTTGGGCCAAAAGTGGTGCTGCTGGATAGCTTGGTGGTAGTGACCATTACCACGGCAGGTTATTGGCTGGGTACCCGCTGGCTGAAACTGGATCGGGATACTGCCATTCTGACCAGCGCCGGCAGTGCTATTTGCGGGGCGGCTGCGGTACTGGCCACCGAAGGCACCATCCGGTCACGGCCGGCGGCAACGTCTATGGCGGTGGCCACTGTGGTGCTGTTCGGAACGCTGGCCATGTTCGTGTATCCCGTGCTCTATCCATTGATGGGCTGGGATGAAGGTCTGTACGGAGTGTACATCGGTTCTACCGTGCATGAGGTGGCGCAAGTGGTCGCTGCCGGTGGCGCGGTGGGCCAGGATGCCCTCACCAATGCGGTGATTGTGAAGCTGGTTCGGGTGATGCTCCTGGTGCCCTTCCTATTGGTCATCGGGCAAATCTGGAATCGCCACCGTGCCGCTCATGCGGAAGCTGCCGAAGGTGCAGGAGAGGGCGCGCAGAAGCTGGTGATCCCCTGGTTTGCCTTTGGCTTCATGGCGGTTGTCGGGCTCAATAGTGTGCTTCATTTACCTGGCCAGATTCAGGGTGGGCTGGTGCTTGCAGGGCAGGTCGCCATGACCATGGCCATGGCAGCACTGGGTTTCCAGACCCGGATTGAAGCCCTTCGGAGCCTGGGTGTGAAGCCCTTTGTGCTGGCATTGTGTTTGTTCATTACCTTGCTGGTGGGTGGTGCTATGGTGACGCCGCTGATTCTGGGCTAATCCGGTTGCCGTAATTTCTAAGGAGACTCTGAATAAGTCTCAAAATCAGCGATAATTCGGCCATCGTCAACCGCATAGGATTCAGTGTCGCCATGGATCAGATCACCTTCTCCGAAGCCGAGTACCAGACCAAGAAGCGCAAAACCCGCCGCGAGATCTTTCTGGAACGGATGGACAAGCTGATTCCCTGGAAGCAGCTGGAGAAAAAGGTAGCCCGCCATTACCCCAAAGGCCAGACTGGTCGACCGCCTTACCCGCTGTCTACCATGCTCCGCGTTCACTGCATGCAGTTGTTCTATAACCTCAGCGACCCGGCCATGGAGGATGCCTTGTACGAGATCGAATCCATGCGTCAGTTCGCCGGCCTGAAGCTGGACCGCTTGCCGGACGAAACCACGATCCTCAAGTTCCGCCATTTCCTGGAGCGCCACGGCCTTGGCAAAGTGCTGTTCAAAGAAGTGAACAAGCACCTTGAGAAAAACGGCCTGATGCTGCGTGAAGGCAGCATTGTCGATGCCACTATTATCTCTGCACCCAGCTCCACCAAAAACGAAAGCGGCCAGCGCGATCCGGAAATGCACCAGACCAAGAAAGGCAATCAGTGGCACTTCGGCATGAAAATGCACATCGGCGTTGATGACACTCTCGGACTGATTCACACAGCATCGACACCACGGCGGCCAACGTTCATGACATCGTTCCCACCGGTAAGCTGTTGCACGGTGAAGAGCAACGCGTGTTCGGTGATGCCGGTTATCTTGGCGTTCAGAAGCGGGATGAGCATAAGGATCGCAAAAACGTCTCTTGGTTCATCGCCAAACGGCCTGGGACTCGGAAGAAACTGGATGCCGACAAGCTGAAAGCCGAAGAAATCAAAGCCAGTGTTCGTGCCAAGGTGGAGCATCCGTTCCGGTACATTAAACAAGTCTTCGGTTACGGCAAGGTCCGCTATCGCGGACTCGCCAAAAACACCAACCGTCTGCATTTGCCGGCTGCGTTCAGCAACCTGCTGATTGGTGAAAAATACCTGCTGGCATAGGGCCAGTGCGCCTGTTTTCCGCCAAAATGGCGGGAAACGGGCAAAAAACACACGAACATTGGGAGAATAGTGTCTGAATCTTCGGTTTTTGCCGGCTCAAACCAAAATCGGCAAAAATCAGCGGTTATTCAGACCTTCCTTGGCTTACCAAGGACAGAACAGCTGTAGTGAAAGTGAAGCAATGACTGAGGTGATGGCTACAAACGGGCGCAGGATAAATCCAGCAAGAGGTGTTTGGGCGGTAGTGCTTTTCGCCAGCCGGACCTCGGAACATAGCCGCCTCACCCATACCCCCCGCGGATTCAAGGGAGTATGGGGAATTAGAACAGCCAGCATTCAAAGATACTTTTTGAACTTCGAGGTCATGACCATCAGACAAAGCCCAAAAAGAACCGCAAACGGCGTGATAATAAAGTTCGGATGGATCGAATTTGGAATCGACAGGTAGAGAATCCAGGCGAGGGCCAATACCGGTAGGGAGAATCGTTTTGCCCAGTGATAGACATACCCGGATTCATTCCCGCCACACCAACGCCGCAGATCCCGCTGCATCAGTCCATCGCTGATCCCTACAATGCCGAACAGTATGAAAGCCGGCATCGACAGAAAGAGAATGGCCATTCGAACCAGGAACATGATCAGAACGTAAACTGCCGCCATGAGGTAGTCGTAATATCCTGCTACTAGCCTCTTTACTGCAGCTTTGATCTCACCGTCATCCGGAGACACCGTTTTTACCGCTTGAAGATTGTCGACAATACCTGAATCGATAAAAAGAAAATTCGCTACGGTACTTACGGTTTCACTGGCCGATGAAATCGCACCTTCATTCATGCCGTCCCCGCCTGTCAGGGACTCGCTCAAATACCCAATCTCCGTTTGCATCATGGACTCGGCATGGGCGTATCCTGGCTCGTCGTAGAAAAACGCCATACCGACCCACTCGATTACTACGGACATAAAGGCAGAAAAAAGGAGCAATCCGATTATTTTGAGAACCAGCTCAATCGTCTTGCCTATGGGCCCTCGCCGCCGGGCCGGGTGTTCAGTGCTCGCCTCAGCCATTACTCATGCCCACCAATTTTCCGCCGTGTGATAGTTTTTATCCATTTCCCGGGTGAGCGCCTGAAGATTCTCGGGCATGTCTTCATCATCTTCCACGGGCAGCGGAAATCTAACTTTCCAGAGTTGACCGCCATCCAACAGGCAAAAAGCCTGCCCTTTTGGCAATGAGGTTATGTGTCCGGGCTCCAGCATCGGTACACGGAGCATTGAGATCCGGTCCTGGGTATTAGACGTGAAGTCCACACTGGACTCGGTGTCTGAGGAATCACTCGCGCCAGATACCGTCATGATCTGCGCAATTTCAACTTCAGGCAGTTGATTGGTGAGCAGCTCAGCTGTTTCCTTTTCCTTGACCCTCAGCATAATCAGGTTGTTGAAGTTGCCTTCCACCTGGCGGGCCTTCGCGGTATTCCCCAAACGAGCCTCGATGTCGCCCCGGGACTGCGTATAGGCGGTAATTTGCATGCCGCTACCGCCCGATTTATTGACCATGGGGAGGAATTCGTCCCCCATCAGTTCATTGAACTCGTCTGCATGTAAGCATACTTTGGGCATAACGTTCGCCTTGCCTTCGAGCATTCCATGTTCGAAGCCGTGCTTATAGATAGATCCACAGACGCTGACCAGGTCTGAGAACATTGAGTTGCCAACGGCTGAGGAGATTTCTGTGTCCGTCATGGCATCCAGACCTATATAGACAATACCTCGCTTACGAATGATCTGCGTCCAGTCGAAAATCGGCCGGTCATCGTCGACATCGAAGTAGTCGGGTGCCAGTAGCTTGCCAATTCTGCCTGTGGTGAGTTTCTCAAGAAGGGGCAAAAGACTCGCTACCAGCTTGTCGAAGTACGTTTTGTCGTAGCGTAAGGCTGAAAGCAGTCCGTGCAGGATCGGATCACTCACCTGCATTTGCTCAACGTATTTCCTTAAAGCCTCGGTTCGCGGATTGGCATGTTTAGCCATGCGGGGATTGGATCTGTATTGCCGTTCGGCATCAGCGGTCATCGCATTGATGTCTTCCATCCAGCCTTCATCACCGTTCATTGGCAGCCACCAATCCAGGTACTGATTGAAAAGAGGCTCAATGTCCGTCACGTACCGGAGAATGTTGTTGTAGTCCGGGCGCATTCCCAGGGAAACAAGCGCACGAGCGACAATATTAATGAAGCGCCACGCAAACTCCTTGAAAGCAGCACTGTTTCCTTCAGACGACAGCTGACCAGAAATGCGGCCGGCAATTTCAGTGATACGCGAAAAGTTACCGATAGCGTTGTAACGAGCACTAATCTCCGGGAAACCGAGGTGAAACATGTAAAAATCGTCTGTTCTTCCTGTTCGCTTCGCCGCCATATACATCCTGGTCAAAAGCCCAGGATCTGACTTTGGGTCGAATACGATGACGGGCCCTTCGTTACGGCGAATGTCCTGCTCAATCAGAATTTCGGCGAGGCGGCTCTTACCGACTCGGGTCGTTCCCATGCAAAGGGTGTGACCGACGCGCTCTGACATGGCCAGAAGCACTTCTTTTTCGTTGAGTTCAACCGCATGGATAGCCGGATTTCCGCCGACAGCCGGGTAAGGTCGCACGGGATTCAGTGGATGATCTTTACTGGTCAGTTCCGCAAGGAAGCCTAATCTGGTGTGCTCTATGTTTCTCTCAAATTGCCGAAACCAGGCGTTGATTCGAGACGGCCTCGTGTATTTGGCAAATGCTGGAGCCATCGTATCTTTCAAGCGCTGGGTATGGTGCTGGCCCCAGCGAAATCCCTGCCCCAAATAGAGGTGTTTTCGATAGCAGGGAATCTGGCGCGATGACATCTCAAATCGTGGCAGACGCTTGAGGTTGCGCTGATATCGGGTAACCCGTGTTCCCTGAATGAAGCGGTATACAGCGAACGCGGTTAATACCGCCGCCGAGGTGTAGCCAACACTCGGTGTCATCATCAATGTGGAGGGTGATAGCAGGCAGATCCCGGCTGCACCAATGCTGACACTCATCGACCAGTATTCCACCGGCGGCCTGAGCAGCCCTTCAAGTGGGTAATTGGCCACTAGCGCATAACTCCATCTCGATCCAGATAGAACGGGTAGTGTTTGATGTTCATGTGTTCAGCGAAACGGTCACCGGGCATGGGTTGAAGCGTAATACCCTCGCCCGCGATGGACTGTAGTTCGTTCATCTGGGGAATTGTCTGTACGTTTACAACAAAGCCCACAGCGCTCTTTGATGCCAGGAACTGGCGGTTTTCCTTAAGCCAGCTCATGGAAACGGGGTCGTACCCAATCAGGAACATGGCCCGGGAGACCATGTGGTACGGGACATTTCTGGCTTCTTCATCGGTCACTCTACCGATTGATAGCGATGGCGATGACACGGGAATGTGTGAGGTCATAAACCTGCGCCCTTTCCGCTCTTGTTGCAGCTTTTGCAGTTGGGCTCGAAAGTCTGCTTTCTGGGGCAGAAATGGCTGCGTAGACTGTCCACCAAAGTCACCGATAACCTCAAGCTCGTGGACTCCTGTCAGTGTTTCAGGACTCGCTTTCGGGCTTGATGCCACTGTCGCCGAGCTCATCATCAGACCCAAGAGAAGCACGCTCAGATGTTTGACCATAGTTTCATAACTCTCTCTCGGTAGTTGGCAGCAATTCTTTTATCCAATGGCTTCTGTGCGGGTCTGTGATAACAACCAATGGCAAGATCCCAGGAATTACACTCGGGGCGTTCGTATTGCTCCCTCAGGTGTGCGGCTGACGCTGTCAGGTTCATGTAAGGATCCAACGCATCCCACAGGTCACTAAAACGATGGCGATGCCAGCGCCAGTTCATCTGTCCAAGACCGACATCGAACTGGTAATCACCGGATTCCACCAGCTGTCGTGCAAACCGATAAGCAGCGGCTCTGTTATGGAAAAAATGTGGAGTGCCCCGGTGGTTAATGGTCCAGGGCCAGGGCAATACTCTGTTGATATGCTTATTGGTGCTGCGGCTTTCATTCAAAATGATCGCGTAAAAAAGCTTTGCAGGAACATCTTGTTCTTCTGCGACCTGTAGATACATTTCAGGTATGTCTGAAGCGGCGCTCGGGCCACTAATGAATAGAAGCGCTAGGGTTAGCATACGAACGAGGCTCATGCTTCAAACCTCACTCGTAATCCCGAATCTGACCGGTCTCAACGTCCATCACTTTGACTGCCGGCAGCCGGGAAAGGTCGACACCAAACTCCGCCGCTTTTCCGGACTCAAAGTTGAGGGTCACTTTCCGGGCCCTAACGATTTCCGGATCAATCTTCATGTGATTCGCCCAATGGCCGATGGACTCGGCTGTGGCATCACCGGCGAACCAGATATCAAGCCGGGCGGTTCTCGAGACCGAGGCACTGACTTCGTGAAAAAGGTCTTCGCAGTCTTCCAGGCAATCATCCGTAACAAAAAAACCAATGTACTGAGTCATTGAGTTGTACTTTCTGTTCCAGTCCTCAATCCACTCTCGGTTGTCGATCACAGGTTGAGTCCCTAGCAGCTGCTGAGCGGCTTTCTGGCGCTCGACCTCAAACGCTAACTCCAGCTCCATTCTTCGGGATTCAACCTTCATCCAGATCTCGGCATACCGGGCACGCTCTTTGGGATCGGTCTCGGACACCCCCAGAGCGGTCAAGGGATCAAGGCCGGGCGACCAGACACCCCTTGGTCCACTCATAATCTGCTTGTACTTTGTCCAATCGCTTTCTTCGAGCATCCACTGTTTGGCGAGACTTTTCTCTTCGTTAGTAAGGGCGGCTGGAGAGTTTCGATCCAAGCTAGACGATGAACTGGTATCAATCTGAGAGCTTCCGGAAAATGCCGAAGGCGAAACCTGAGCCTGAACCATCGTGGATAACACCACCGCTGAGGCGATCAATATCGCTTTGCCAAAATGCATGAACCTATCCCCCGCACCCCAGGTCAACGGATTCGACAGGTAGTGTCTGGCCAGACTTAGGCACACTGAGGTCGGATACCAGCACTGGTTTGTCACAACCCGCAGGCTGAATCGGTTCAGGTGTCAGGTTCGAGATGTAGTAGCCATCGTCTGACCACGCAAAATAGCCGCGTTCGTACCCAACGGGAGCGTTTGTTCTGACCAGCTCATTATGTGAACCTTGCTCAGGATCTCTAATGTCTGCCGCAGACTGATCGTTTATAAGGATGTCCCCGCCGACGAACAGAATGAATGCTGATACCATTAAAATTGGTTCCATGCTTCACTCCACCGCCAACCGGCGTGTTTTACTTCCAGACTTGAATATCGCCTCATTTCCTACGGCACCTTGTAGGCGCCAGCCCTGGTAATATTCACCGGTCTGTAGTGGGATCCATCCACCGTTGCGATCGCGAAGAACAACATACGGCTGACTCCCCCACATATCGATTGAGGCAACCGTTGCACCTTCCAATGAATGGTTGAGTTGAGGCTGAGGAGCCGGAGCGGCTACTTTCTGGACGATGGTTTTTACAACCGGGCGATCATTCAGGATCTTGACCTGCTTGCCCATGTTGTCGATATCCTGGCGATGTTCATCAATAACCTTTTTCTGGGTATCGATGACGGTTTTAATACCTCCCAGCTCAACTTGGATGTCCTCGATCGCAACCTGCATCGTTCTAAGATCCCGCCCGAATTGCTCAATCGTTGTCACTCTTGAACCGTTGACCTGAACGATCGACTGCGTGTCCGACAAGTCTTCGGCGATTTCATTGTCGCGACTCGCGAGGGCAGACAGGCTTTCTTTGATATCGCTAATCGACTGACTGACGTTAACTTCGCCTGTTACTTGCTGGAACCCGATATAGCCACTAGCAACGAGTGCAGCCAATGAGATGGTTAATGCGGACGCTATGAGAATCTTTCCGCCGCCTGGGTTCGATTTACGACTTTTTTGGTTCGGCTGTTCTGAAACGGGAATGGGTTCCGGTTCCCTGCGAGGCTCGACTTCCGGTTGAACAAATATCTCTTCAGGCAAATCCAGCGTCGGGTCTTCAATACCTTCACTCTGGACCGCGACAGACTCAGAAAGTCCAGCTTCTGCGAATGCATCATCAGGCGCCCCTTGGTCAGCCCGATCTCGACGTTTACCACCCTCAATGGAGCGCATAATGCTTTGACCCAGCTTCGGCATTACTGATTCCTCGCAACCAGGTTTGACCCAAGCTCAAATGCAACTTTCCGGTGCACAGGGTCAACGACAAGTTCAAATGCCTCACCGGAGAGAGTCGTCAGCGCTTTGTCGAGCGTCATTGGTCCTATTTTTCGATGGATTGCTGGCAACGGGAGGTTAAGCAACGCTTTAGCCTCTTCACTTAACACCGCCGCATCCGCCAGGACGTACCCGGAACGTGCGAGTAAAAACTCAACGGTTTGTCCGACAGAGTTGACTGATTGCGGAATGTTGGTGCGGACCACGACCTTTAAGGGATTCAGTTGATCTGCCGGCGGGATGTTCTTTACGTAGCTGTAGCGGCCCGTTTGAATCCGCTCGACAGTTTCGTCTGGGCTTCCAGGGTGTGTGTCTGCCTGTGCGAATGAGCTCAAACAACTCAGAGCTAGGGCAAGTGAGATTGATTTCATTAGAGTTACCTCAACACGGTTAAGCAGACTCACGGTAACTCGGGGATGGGCCTGTCTTTGCTTTTTTAGGTCAGGGCCTGTTGACCTATTCGGAGGGTTATAAAGTAGTTAAGGGCGCGAACGTAATTGCTGAGGGGAGATCAATCAATGATCTCCCCTCATTCAATAAAGACTGGGCTCAGCGAAACCCATATTTGGAGACTGATCCGGAAATGGGGCGGCGGGATCGTTTTTCCCCTAGTTTTTCGTGCGGGCCTATAGCACTCGCACGGCATAGCTTCGCTACACAAAAGCCACTCGGCGTTTGGCGTCATCATCATACAAGAATCGCTTGCTTGCTGACCGAGTTTCCAGCATCGATAAGGTTGTATTGTGAACGCTAACCGGACTCCCCTACCCTGCTTCGCAGGTGATTCGGGTTAGCGCTCAAAATAGTGCAGGTAAAAGCAAGATTGCCTGATCCGATGCCGGGTTGGCACAATGGAGGTATTGTTCAGAATAGCGAAGGGACTCTTCGCAGATAAGCCCGTAGGCTGGGGGTGATTCAGGAACTATTACAGAAGCCCTTCCGTTTTTCAACTAAACAGCCAGCTCTTGCAGCTCAGCGATTTCATTCTCTGATTGCTCAATTGAGTCTGTCATTGCCTTCAGCAGGCGCAAATTTGCATTGAGATAGATAATCTCCTCCTCCAGAATCTTCAAGTGACGCATCTCTTCGTGATCGAGACTTCTGAGGTAGTCCTGAATGGAGACTGCCGCAAGTCGGACATACTTCCGATCCCGTTTGCTCGATCGAAACCGCCAAAAGTATTTTCTTGTCGTTCCGTCTGATCTCGAGCTGATCGCCAACTCAAAGCTATCACCAAAAATAGTCGCGAGATCATCCCCAATCTCTGATGCCCTCGCATCCAACTGTGCTCGGAATTTCTCGATCTCGGCCTTGTAGAGATTCCGTCGAGCACCACTATTATCCTTAAAAGGTATTAGTAAATTTATATTTAAAGAGTCGGCCATCAAATTTCTGCCCCTGATCCAACCACTGATAACCGGTTCTGATCCAGCTCCAGGACTGGTTATGATCCAGGATCAGTCCGGTTCTGATCCAAGTACCTATCGAAAAAAGGCGCCGAATGAGGGCGCCTTAATCATTACGTTTCTCAAGCACTCATGCCGTTGCAGAAGCTTCAGCTTCCTGTTCGGCAAGAACTCGGTCTAGCTCTGACTCCAGATCAGTCAAGCGAGGATCCTGTATTTTTCCTTTCGCCTTAGAGTGTCTCGTCAGTTCACCGCCAAGCGTCTGGAGCCTTTTAACCGGTAACGTCGGGGCATTATCCGATCTTGTACTGCCTTCAAGATATCCGATCTCCAAATCACCCATCAGCTCTTTCGCTTTTTGCGCTCGCTGATTGTTTGCTGCCATATCGTCCCGGGTCACTCCGGTATGGCGATACCGATAAACGAGGTGCAGGACTCCTCTTACTCTTTTCTCAACCCTAGCCAATGTCTGGAACTTCTCCTTATTCGGAAGCAAGCCAATGTGATTGGCCAATAGAACACTCAGAACAATCTGATCAACTTTCAGCAACTGGTACACCAACTGAAACCCCAACCTTGAAGCAAACCGCACTGGAACTACTGCTGGATTCTTACTCGCGACATCTGGCAGACGCATCGCAGGTGGAATGTTTTCATCAATGAACGCTTTAATGTCTTTCAGTTCTTCATCCAGATCTTCGGAGAGGTGCTCGATGCCCTCCTCAATCTGAGCAAAGTGATAGTCAGCGTAGGGGTCGTCATCTCTGATGGCCTGCTCAATGGAGCGAACTCGAGAGCAGAAACCGGGCAAGCCCAGAATGCCGTGACGATTCTCTGTCTTTTCACGGCCTTGCCAAAGCCGTAATGCTGGCCTTGTGGCTAACTCGATTTCGATATCCTGTGTTGGAGCAATCGATGCCATTTTGCTTTTTGCTTCTTTCGTCATTGTTCTATCCTCAAGCGCAGATTCGGGAGGCATTGCTGTGGGCTGTTGCAGCAACTTGTTCGATGATTTGGACTTCACGGTAAATCTGCGAAAGCGGGATTCCCGTGCTTTTAGCAACGACAAGCATGCGCTGACGATTATCGGCAATCGTTATATTGGCTAACCATGCATCATAAACTCTGCGCTGTTCATCGAGAGTCGTAGCTGGAAGGCGCCCTTTCACAGTCGGAACATTCAGGAATCGTTTTCGGCTTGCAACCTGGGTGCTTCGAAGTCCAAACAACTCAGCCATCATCTCTTTGCATGCGCCTCGACGAAGAAATTCATCGATCATGACATAGCGCTGTGCTTCCCTAGCTTCTATCTCAATGATTCGCGTCAGCTTAGACACATCAACGGGAAACCATTTGAGATTAGGCACGTCCCGGACGTAATTTTCTGAGATCGACTGGATCTGATCAGCCTTCAACTGATCCAAAGCCTGCATCGCTTCAAGCGATAGGCCCAGATCTTCTTGTAACCCGAAATCCCCTTCACGGCAGGATTCGAGTGCGCTAACCAAAATAGTGGAAAGAAACCTTGAAGATTCAGTTTTGAGTTTTACATTGGTGGCCACGACGTTTTCCCCTGTGTCGGCTAACCATGGGTCATGGCTGTTAGAAAAGCTAAGCCCGGGCGCAGTTATTCGCCACGGAACCCTTCTTTTCGAACACTAGAGGAGACCTCGGAACTCGAGAGCAGCATCCGTACTTCAGAACAAACTCTATGCCATGTTTTTCCGACATGATTAGCCCGAAGAGGCTTTGTGTCAATTTTTTTCGACTTATTTAGAGTTTAAAAATTTATTGAGACGTTTTTTTTAGACATTGATCACGGTTGTCAGGCATGCACAGGCCTGGCAAGGTATACGTAACACCAGCCTTCAGACTAGCCTGCTCGATGTTCGCGAAACTTTGCCAAGGCGCATGATGGCTTTCCACGGCGCCCTCGGGCGAAATTTATATGGCGACCCGCCCTACCCTCACCAGCCGCATTCTACAAATGACAGCGATCTTGGTCCGATCTAACCAATACAATTAGTCATATGACTAAACGCTGATGATTAGGCCTTCCCACAACGTGAAGTTTTATTTTTTAGTCACGTGACTATAATGATGGGCAAGAATGCTACCCCACTCGGTTGCAACCCATACCTACACGTAAAGGTCGGTCAGGATGGCTCATTTACCGCTTTTAACGGACGCCGAAGAGGCAATCGACTACTACAAGTCCCAACCACACTCCCCTTCTGACCCTATCACAGCCCACGTCATTCGGATTCTGGTCCAGGATGGATACAAGAACAGAGACATCCGTGAAGCCCTGGGTATTGAGAAGGTTTATACAGTTACTCATTTCATCAGAGTCAGCCAGGCTTTAACCGATGGGGAAATGGATCTATGGTTTAACAATCCTGATCGAATTACCCTGGGTCACCTTCGTGCCATCGCAAAGCTCGATATCCCAACACGTGAGAAGCTGTTGAGAAAACTCTTAGTAGCCCGCTCCCCTGTCCATGAATTTGAATCAATAGCTCGTGGGGATACGCAGGAAAAGGATGTCGATATTGCTCGGTTTGCCAGCACAATGAGTGAAGTGACCGGCCGCCCTACAGACATTCGATTCAACAAGAAGAGAAAGAACGGAACCATCACTCTGAACTTTTATGACCTGGATGATCTGGATGATCTGTGTCGAAAACTGGGTTTTAATCCATCGGAGTACTTTTGATCTCTCATCTCAGATCCCGAATTCCTCACGCTTTATTCCCGGGATTTAACGGAAATTCTTCCCCCGTTTTCTCTCCGGTTCCGCCGTTAAAGGAGGAAAAAGTTTCCCTGATTTCTCAGCTATGTTGCCCAAAAAGCCGGAAACTTTTTCCGCACTTTTAAAGGCGATCCATAAACATACCCTTTTCATTTCAAGTGGTTAGGGGTAAAGAAAAGCCGGATTCCCGCGGCGGGAATCCGGCTTTTTGCTAAAGATTCCCGCAACGGGAATCTCCGGGATTTCCTAGCAATTCCCGTCGCGGGAATTGCCAGAACATCAATTGCTCTCGTTAAGCTCAACCCCTAACGTCTTTGTCAGAAATTCCACAATCTTCGAGAGAGATTCTTCGTCCGCACCATCAATCTCAAACTTTGTAGTCCCCTTGTTAGTAATGCCATGCTTCAGAAAACGATCACCTTCAGGCGACTTGTACAGCACAGGAGCTTTAGCTTTAGGCTGGGCTTGCCTAACTCGAACAGAGCTTTTAAGCGCTTTGATAACCTCCTCAACACCCAGCGACTCCCCACCCTCTTTCATCGATTCTTTGCGAAGCTCTAACAGCTCATCCACTTTGGCTAAAAGGGATCTTTCATTCTTCTTTCTCAGCTTCGAAATCATCTCTCCATAAGAGAGAGGCATATCAGAGGGTGATGGCAGAATGCGCACAAACTTTTCATCAAGCTCAACACACGCCTTGTATCTGTTGATATTTGACGAACTAATACCCTTGGCGGCCCCCAACTGTGTCCAGTTGGCAAACTCACCATCATTAATTTGCCGCTCCCAGGCTTTCGCTTTTTCGAAATAACTAACATCCTGATGCTTGTTCTCAATGACACTCAATTCACGTACGTCGGCGTCTGGAACGTCCCCAACAAGAGCCAGGTACGGCTTCTTGGCAAGCACAGCCGCCTTTAACCGCCGAGAACCTTCAATGAGCTCAAAGCGACCATCTTTCTTAGGCCTTACAGTGCCGGGGAACTGCTGCCCTTGTTTTCTGATAGATGGAAGAATGTCTCTCAGTGAAATCTCATCAAGAAACTCCTGAATACGCTCATTTTCCGGAGATACATCGATTTTGGATGGGTCAATTCTCTGAAGCTCGAAAACCACTTCCTGCTGAGTAACAGGCATTGTCAAAACAATAGGCTTGCCCTTCTCCTCAGACTCTTTGCTCTCAAGAAGGCGTAGAAGCTCTTGTTTCTCTTCCTCAAACTTCGATGTAGCTTCTTCAAGCGCCCGCTCGGCTTTAGCCTTCTCCTCTTTCAGCGATTCTGTAACAGAAATTGGGCGCCTTTCCCCCTGCATCGCACCAAGAGCTGGCGATGGACGCCTCCTCTTACGAGTACTGGATGACGAATCCGTTTCTTCACCCCCACCAGGGAGAAGCTCATCGATATTTCCATACTTGTTAGGCTTAACCATCTTTAGGCCTCCTTATCTGACAAGCGGTTGGCTCTTTTAAGGTCATCACGAGCGAGATCCGCACTAGACATAATTTCGTCGATTTTATCCAAGTGTGATGAGCGCAAGGCATCCTCGAAACAAGTTTCCCAGACCGCATCATGCATTTCTTCAAAGAGCCGATCGAACATCTCTATCGTTTTCTTCAGTCGTTTTCGGTTATCTGACTCAGCGGGGTTCTTCTCATAGATGGAGTAAGTGCTGGTATTGGCTTTCCCTATTTCATCCGAGGCGTGAGCCTCCGTAGATAGAACATCACCTCTCTCAACAGTGAAAACGCGACGAATTATTTGCCCCATAAAGTGGGCATAGCTTGATCCGCTGTATTTTGTGATGAAATAACGCATATCCGGAATGTTCGGATACATTTTTTCTTGCTTGTACATCTCAGCAGTCTCCGCAACCAGGCCTGCAAACTGAAGCGTAGAGGCAAAGTCCAGCATCGCAGCTGGTGTCGGGACGAAACAGACATCACAAGCGCTTACAACATTCAGCGTTGACAGGTTTAGTGAGGGGGTACCATCAATGATAATGAAATCGTAGTTTTCACCCACTTCCAACAGGCCGTTTCGTAATTTCATGATGCGATCCAACATTGGTACGTTGGCTTCATTCATTACGGAAGGCATCAAAAGATCAATATTGAGGTTTTGAAGGCAGGCAGGAATGATATCGATGTTATCCCAGTAGGTTTTCTGAATTGCATAGTGCAAAGACCTCGAAGATCCTTCCGGGTGGCCTGCCTCGACTAGAGCTTCATCGTCTTCCAGAAAAAAAGGGGCGACAGTGTTTTCGTAATGAACATTGTCATCAGGGCGTTTGCCAAAATAGAAGCTCAAAGAACCTTGGGGATCGGTATCCAGAAGCAAGCAGCGATACCCGCGAATTGCGAGGTACTGTGAGAATAGGTGGCAGGTCGTTGTTTTCTGAGACCCGCCCTTCAAATTCAAAATTCCAGCAATCGCAGCAGACGAACCCTCTGGTTTCCTGGGGGCGGTATTGAAGACACGTTGCATATGGTTGATATGGTTTATGGTGTAACCGGCTCGTACCTTCCTCGCCGTATCGCTGCGATATTCTGGTTCAGGCAGGCGACCATCTTGCTCAGCAGCATAGAGAAGGCCTACACTAATTCCTGCTAACTCAGCAGCTTGCGTGGTTCCATATCGACGCTGTTGAACCCTATCATCAACCTCACTCTCCTCAAGCCAGGTCAAGTCGTGCTTATCAATCTGAGCTTTCTTTACAAGGCCAGGGATCTCCTTCATGATTTTTTCACCGCGCGCGACGACCGTATTGATCTTTTTCAGCGCAGCTTCGAGGTAACTTTTTTCCGAATCATTGTCAGCCATATTGATACCCTTCCTGATTATTTGACATCCAGAATACATGTAGGATAATCATAGTCTAATGTTACCGAATGCCTTTGAAAATGCCTTTTTGGTGACATACACAAAACCAAGCGATTCATTGATAATTTTGGCTCGTAAAATCCGACGTTCGATATCGGAATACCGGACACTTAGCTTGACGCGGAAGGGCACATGGACAGGAAGGTTCTCAAACAAAAAGAAAAGTCTCAGCTGAAGCTTGATCTTTTCGGGCTGGATCCCTTAATAGATCAGAATTACAGCCATTCCTTCGAGATCTATGACACCGTAGGAAAATTCGAGTACGACAAAAAGAAGAAATATCGGCTCTCAGCTGCTGCGGATGACACTGAGTTCGTGCGGCAAACGGAGTACAACGGCTTAATCATTAATGTTTCGGTCACCGATGCAAACATTGAACGCATTATGCCCGATGGCACAAAGAAAAGAGTCTTTGTGCGACCTGGAGCCAGAGAAGAGATCATTGAAGACGTACTTCGAAAGCTCGCCACAGAGAGAAGGGCAGAAGCCTATGAAATTACCTCGGGTGACAGCAAGGGACAGCAGTTAGTTGGAATTGAGTTCAGCCTTTATGAGGTCTATGAAGAGCTCAAACGGATCAATAACGGTAAGGTTCAATATTCTTACTCCGAAATCCGTGAAGCAATCACCGTACTAAACCGGGCCCATCTCCAATTCGATGCCGAAGATGGCTCCATCAGTTTTTCGGCACCGTTCCTCCCATTTCTAGCCTTCGCAGAAAAGGCCACGAAAGGTGAGACCAAATCCTTTGTTTGCTTTCATCCGATGGTGACCAGCATCATCATGACAGCAAACTACCGTCGCTATAACTACAAAAAGGCTCTTTCTTTTAAGGGACAGTACACACGTTTGATTTATAAGCGGCTGTGTAATCGCTGGATCCAAGCCGGGCCGGGGAACCCGTATCGCGTCAAACTTTCAACCCTGGTTGCCGCCATGAAAGCTCCCTACAAAAACCTCTACCAGGATAAAGCGCTCCTGCAGGATATCCTTGAAGAGCTTATCGCTGAGCGGGTGATTGAAAGCTATGAAGCCACACCAAAGAAGATAAAAGCCAAGATCGTCGACTGGCTGTTTGAGTTAAGAGCTACGAATGAGTTTGCAAAGCAGCAAGCGGCCAGTAACAAAACAGCAAATCGCATTGCTGGAAAAGCACAGGCCCAGATCTCAGACAAGCGAGATCATCAACAGGCTGACGAAAAAAGTTGGTGGTCAGAAGCGAGGGCAGGGCAGGGCGACGACTCAGTCCAAGATATCGATCAGATTCCTTTCGATGAGTAAAGCCTAAGACTCCATCCAGTAAGCCCCTTACGAAACCACCAGCACAAAAGCCTCTCCTTGCCTTTTCTATCTCAAACCATAGTTTTTTGGCTTTAAATCTTGTCTATCCCAGCCTGCAGTATTTCCTGAAGAACCCACTTCTATCTCAAACCCAAGCAAACGGCTAACTACCACACGCCTCCTTTCTCAAACCCTAGTACTCTGACCCACCTAATTTAAACTCCTATCTCAAACCTGAGTAACCTTTAGGCCAAAAATCGAGCAATTCAGGAATTTTTTAATGCGAAAAGTACAATACTAGGGTTTGCCATAGAGTTTGTTCCTCAGGGCTTGTCCCTTGTCGCACAAGGGATTGGAGGCTTGCCTGTCTTAGAGTCACCAGAGCTTGCCTGCTAGGCTCAGATCCCAGGAACACTAAGGGCAGACGTTTACTATCGCTTGCTTTAAAAAAACATTGAAGTGTCCGAGAAGAGTTTGCTGAAGCAAAAAAAATAACTGGGGGGATTGATCACTTAATAGCAGGGAAAAATACTTTAAATTTTAAGTGAATCTCTATCCCATTGTTTTATATTGTTTTTTTGGATTTTTTAAGGAGGCTATCGAACCATAGCTAAAGAAAACACTCGAACCGTTACTACGGTTGGAGATAGAGAATTACTAGGGTTTGAGATAGAGGTCGAAAATATTACTACGGTTTGAGATAGAAATTGATAGATTGACGGTGCTCAGGCAACTACTAATTGGATTTTTGTGGACAAAGCTGTGTATATCATGTTTATAACCTGTGGACAGGAATGTATAAATTTGAGTGTTTAGGGTTTGAGATAGAAAAACACTAAGGTTTACCCGAGCAATTCACTCTGTTTAAAGAGAGCGGTTTACTCTGGTTACACGCAGCAAACTACTAAGGTTTGTCATAGCAGTTTCTACGCTAAACCGTTATCCCACAAGGCCTACAGGCCCGATCGCAACAAGGTCTTCCGTAGCACTACCGTTGTTAACCCGTTATTAATCCGTTTTTGTCTTTAATAATCAGAGAAAAAAACTTGTCAGCTTTTTTCTTTAACCCGATCTACGATCCAGAATACGACGCAACAAGCTGCAACATTTTCTGACATGATCAATTAAAGAATTTTCTCAGCAGGGCAGGGGAGAGCAGCAACAGATGACAACTAAACGTTAATCGGGAACAGCCGCTCGGGCTCTAAGAAAATGAAACAGGGCCGTATGCAAAGCACGAGTGGTATTGCAGTTCCAGAAAGACTGCAGGTCCATCAACAATTCCGTTGACTCACAGATATAGTAGCTTTTGCTAACACCATTCCTCTGAGGGGCAATGGGCATCAAAGAGACACGATGCTCAAAGGCCCAGGCTACTGCCGAGTCCAAAAGCTGGTATTGGTAATCGATGGATTCATCCTTCGCGCAAAGCATTTTAACCAGCCGCTGATCTTTTGGATCAATCTTCAAAGTGAATGGGACGAGTTTCGGAATAGCCACATCTGACTCTAGGGTAGGTGGTTAGATGCCCAATTTTCTAACACCAAGCTATTACGTTCACTTCGTTTTGGGTCATCTTGATTCGACCCTTTTTAGTACAGGTTTCAATGGGGTTCAATCAGAATCACTCTGCGGAGGACTCTATGTTTAAACGATTGATGCGGAAAGAATTAACTAGCTCACCAGAACCCAAAACACCTGAATACGCAGTAGCCCTTTCAGGTAAGGATCTATTAAAACAGCCAAAAAGGACTGAGCTTATCTCGAGGGTCAAGAGATTGTTCAGTGTCACGGAGCAAGTGTGGAACAAACACTATCTTTACGCTATTGAGCAATTCGCCGAGCTAGTCCAGGAAGTCCCAGCCTCCGAGATCCATCACCATTCAGAGTCAGGCGGATTAATCGATCACACTCTGGAAGCACTCTACGCAGGCGTCCGCATATCCCAGGGATACATCCTGCCACCCAACGCGGAACCAGAATCTATTGCGGAGTCCGCGGACCGTTGGCGATTCGCAGCCATGATCGCAATACTCTCTCACGATTTAGGCAAAATCGTTACTGATATCGAAGTGGTCTACCGGTTACCTGAAAACCAATTTCAGATTTGGCACCCTTGGTATGGAAACATCCCACCAGGTGCTGCGTACCGTTACCGGTTCAGAAGAAAAATTGAGAACACACGGCTAGCCAAGACATTGCATGAGAAATCAGCGATGTCGCTACTACCAAGACTTCTCACCAAGGAAGCTGCCACCTGGCTATTCAAGGATCTAGAGTTAATTTCACAGTTGTTTAGCACAATTTCACATTCTACTTTTGGAGGTCAGGTAATCGCAGAAATTGTTCGTGCTGCTGATGGGGCAAGTGTTTCAAAGAACGTTGGTGCGAATACCGGCAAGAAAGCTGACCACACAAACACAGTCCCACTCTATGAAAAGCTCATCGTTTCACTCCGTAAACTGGTTAACGATGGCGACCTCAAGCGAAACAAACCAGGCGCCGCAGTTTGGGTTACCGATCAGGATACCTGGGTGGTATCTAAGGCAACAATGGAGGCAGTACGAATCCAACTGATCAACGAAGGTCACTCCGGGATCCCCAAAAATGTTGTCACTCTTTTCGGCATTCTGAATGACCACGACTGCCTTGTTCCAAATCCCGATGGAGATAGCGTCTGGTACGCTGAAATCAATGACCACGGAAAGAATTGGCAGCAAAAACTAACTTTCCTGAGATTTAAAAACGAGATCATCTGGCCAACAAGCCAGCCAGACATGTTTGATGGCACTGTCACGCCAATCGACCGTAATGGTATCCCCTTGGAGATATCTCGGGTCGTTGAACCAGATCCAGAGGCAAGGGAAGGCCACTTGGATCACCTGCGCATAGAAAGCCATAACAATGAGCACAATCAGAAAACACCAAAAGTAGCCACCGGTCCTCTCACTTCAAAGATAACTACGGCTCACAAAGAGAAGGGCGGTGCGGAACCTGAAGAGGCCAAGGAAAAACAATCGCAGGCTCGAGATCAACCAGGAAGCAAAGCTCACGGTTTGACCTCAGAGAAGGCTGTAGAGCACTGGAAGACCAAACGTGAAGTGCAGGAAGATATTTTGAGAGAAAATGACTTCCTGGCCTGGTTATTGAAAGGCATTGCCCGCCGGCAAATTCGGGTAAATGAGCCTAAGGCGCCTGTCCACATCCTTGATGGCCACGTCGCACTGGTCACTCCGGCAATTTTTAATCTCTTCCTCGATAAGAACTCGCTAAAGAAACGCCTGTACGAAAAGAGAGCAGGGGATAAGCGGGTTTACACAGTTCTCCAACGAGAACTGGAAGTTTTGGATATTCATCAGAGGGGAACAGATGGACAAAATATCGTGACCGTTTCAGTGGAGGGCCAGCGTTCAAAGAGTGAACTGAAGGTCTACTTACTAAATCGAGCCTGTTTCCCATCCTTGAGAGCCTTTGCAGCTAATCCTGCGATCAAAATTCACCTTTAGTGGGGGACTTGCATTTGGCCATCGTGTGCTGAGGGGAGGGGAGAATAGTAGCGATCGCTGGGTGTAGTTCGTATAGGTGCCGGAAACTAGCTCCCAAAGATTGGATTAACCACTTTCCATGATGGACTGACGAAAAATTCTGGCGTATTGTTTTCAATGTCATATTTTTACGACACTGATCACTAATATCTAGAATTAGCGCTGGACTGTAACCGGCCAAGGCAACAAGAACGAATCTTATAATGGTCGTCATGGAAAAGGACAACGCCGAGCAGTTCCAGACCCCTGGATCGCGCTTGGAACATCTTCTCGCTCAGATTGGCTTCGAAAAAAATCGAGGGAAAATCACTGATCTCCATAACTATCTGGTTCAAGCAAGCCCAGAGCATTTTGGAGACCTTTCCTATGGCGCTGTCCGTGGTTGGTTTTCCGAGAATGCGCCACCGATGAGGAAGATCGGTCACGTTCTTGATGCACTTAAAAAGAAATATCCGATCAATTTTGACGAAAAACACCTGAAAACCTGGTGGAAAGTCGGCGGTTTTTACCCATTCCAGTCAGCCATCTCACAGGAAGAGCTCAATACCCTGGATAGTCAAGCGAAGGTGAAGCGAGAGAAAGCTGCCTATGTCGTAATGTCTCTGATTCATGAGGAAAGTGGAGAATCATTCAACGATCTCTCTACAGACGAACTAGATCGGATCAGCCAGATAACGAATGCGTTCGTCAATGACTTTACGGATCCTTACCAAACCAACTGTCCCAACAGCTACATCAGAGCAATTATTAGAGACCAGCTCAGAAACTTGGAGTGAAAGATAAGACACTTGGTCGTGTAGCAGACTTACGCCGGCGTGATACTGATTGAGTACGTATTGACAGTTAAAGGGATTTAATCAGCATAGGATATTATGGAATGAAGTGGGCATTCATCGATTATGAGAACGTTGGAAACCTGAGAGATATCAGTCTCTCAGAGTATGAGCGGATCATTATTTTTCTTGGAGCACAGCAAAAGAAGCTAGATTTCGCGGAAACGAAGTACGACAAACCAATCAATCTAGTTGTGATCCAATTAAAGGCTACTCAGGCAAATAACCTGGATTTTCACCTTGCTTATTACCTCGGGAAGTTCGACGCAGAAGCTGGTCGGTCAGTTGCTTTTGAAGTCGTCAGTAATGATGCTGGGTTCTCTCCGCTTATCGCCCACATTAAAACCCTTGGTCGCTCCTGCAAGCAACTCAGGGTTGCCGGAACCTCAAGCGGCACGCAGACATTGATGAAGAATTTGTCTTCCATACCTAAGGCGAAGCGGCCCCAGAAAGTTGCTAGTTTACGCAATCACATCGCTGCCCAGCTGAAACTCAAAGGCAATGAGGTGGCGATTCAGAATGCCTTGAACCAACTGGTTACCCAAAAGTTTCTTCAAATTTCGGATTCTGGACTGGAGTACTTGGCCTAAGTTCAATTGGAAATGAATTTTCACCTGTGAGCACATTTTACGAACGAATAGCATAGGGAGTGTTCAACAATGCCAGATTACAGAAGGATGGCAGGAGAAAAACAGGAATCACAGGTATCGTATTTTCTTGACCGATACTTCGGACACGATGATAGCTACAGAATTCTTAACAATCTTAAGATCGAGATTAATGGATTTACCTCCCAGATTGATCATTTAATTATCTACAAGGCTGGATTTATTGTTATTGAAAGCAAGAGTATTCAGGGATCAGTCCGCGTCAATTCTACAGGTGAATGGGAGCGATCATACAAAGATCAGTGGTTTGGCATCGCCTCCCCGGTTCAGCAAGCAGCAATGCAGATTGATAACCTGAAGGCTCTACTTAGAGAGAACAGCACGCAGCTACTTGGAAAGCTCCTGGGCATACAAAAAGGCTTTGGTCTTCGACAGTACAAAACTGTGATTGCTATTTCGAGTTCTGCTCGGTTAGATCGTGACAACATACCCTCGGATATATCAAAGCATATCGTAAAATCAGAATTTCTAGTTGAAAAGGTCAAGGAGCTAACAGAAGCTTCGAACAGCGGTCTGAAAAGCTTTGCCAAATCCGAGCCCCGTTTCACATGTGATGAAATGGAGCGAATTTTCGAGTTTTTAAGGGGTTACCAGCAACCACTCGAACAAAGCTTGGGGTCGGATATAAAGTTGGCTGGCAGCGTTGTTGAGCCAAAGAAAACCCAAAATCAGCCAGCCATTCGTATATGTTGTAAAAATTGCGGTGAGACATCCGCGCTTTCGGCGCAGTACGGTCGCTTCGGATACTATATTCGCTGTGAGAAATGCCTAACGAACACTGCCCTTAAGCAGCCATGCCCAGCGTGCAACTCAAGCTCGACTAAAACCCGGAAATCTAAATCCAATATGTACTTGGATTGCCTGTCGTGTCATCAGAGCGTGCTGTATGCTGTAGAATGGGGCGCTGGCAGCACCTCAAACTAAGAAGTTAAGCTCAGGTAAAACTGCTAGCGCTCCAAAAGGGCGCATACAGAGTAGTTCGGGATGCCCGGATTTATACCGCTTCGCCAGCCGCGCGCGTGAATCGATTTCCGGCTCGCCAATTTTGCGTAGTGTGATTGTTCCCGGAGCCAATGATCTCAGATCGGCCATTCGTGGTGAAATCCTGGGACAGCTCTGAGCTAAGAAGCATCGTCATTGCCGCTGATGTTTACTCTGCTGGCTATGGTCGTCTGTCTTCTGAAGTATCTTCGGTCTGATCACTAGAGATCTGAAACTTCTGAATCAAAGACCGAAGAAAAGCACGCTCATTCTCCAGTCGTGAATTGTCGCCGGACAGCGATACGTTACGAGCCTTAATTGCAGAGAGCTTTTGTTGCCATTCTCGTTTTTCGAGCTGGTGCGAATCGTGTTCTTTAGAGAGACGTTGCTCAACCTTCTTAACTTGCTCTCTGAGGGATGCTATCTGCTGCTCCCTATTGACGACGTCGGACTTCAGACTTTTAACTTCGCTATTGGCGACTTCCTTTTCGATTCCTTGCTGACGTAACTTTTCCTGTAGAGCTTCATTGCTGGAACGGGCTGCTTCCAGTTCCGCTGAAAGGGCACTGTAATCTTCACTGCGTTTATCCAACTCTTCTTTGTATATCTTGATTTCCGCCTCGTGATTCTCCTGCATAGCCTGGCGCGCGATGTTGTTGTCTTTAATGATGATTCTCATTTCGTTGCGAGCTTCGGCCGTTTCAGATTCCTTCTGCTGTATTACTGATTTTGCGGCTTCTAATTGCTCAGCTTGTTGGATCACTTTCTCCTCAAGTCTGGCGAGCTCTACTTCAAGTTTTTGACTCTTATCGCGACTGAGATCCCTCTCTGCAATAGCCTTTCCTAACTTTGCTTCAAAATCGTCAATTATTGACTGCTTGTCACCGAGCTGGCGCTCCAAATCGCTTACAAGAGAAGCTTTTTCTTCAAGCTCGGTATTGAGCTGGTGGGTTGCTTGTCGAATTCGTTCTTTGGACTGCTCATCCAGCTCAAGGGCAACCGGCCTGAGCATGTTGACCAGCTTCAGTGTAAGGGGGTCGTCTTTTTCGGCGCTGTAGTCCGTCGTATGTCCCAGAGCTTTCAGGAAGTAACCAATTTTCGCGATGGATCCTTCACCAAGAATTTTGCGGACCTGGTAAGGGTTGACTGGTGTGTGGGTGCTTTTTAGCTCAGCCACAGCAGATTCGACGGCTGATTCAGTGATTTTGGCTGGCCTTGGCATGACAGTAAGTCTCCACACAGAAAAAACGATCAAAAACAATGAATTAGAGAGTTTTCAGCGTTTGATCCCTAGCGCTCTTCGAATTTCCGGCATTCATCTTTGGACATTGCTACGAATAGTATAACGAAACGAACGAAAAGAAACACGAAATAAGAAAAAGGCCTCTTTTTATGTTAAAAATCAAGATTCGATAATAGAAGGTTATCGCATCTTGATGCTATACTGGGAGAGTAGGGTGGCTAAGTCTTGGTTTTTGGGATCGGGTCATCCGAAACCACGATGAAATGAAGCAGGCAGGTAAAGAGCAGTTCGAATATCCCTGGCACCTGGTTACACAGCAATGAAGAAACTGACTGAGCTAGATGCCAAGCTGTATGACATTCAGCGGGGTACCTTGTCGGTTCTGATTACTGGGGTACGGTGGATATTGATACAGTCAATGGAGAGCTGCTGATGGAATTAACTTGCTTCGAGAACGGATTGGAACAGCATGCGAATGCTATTCGCGCGACCATTAGACGTTTTGGTTTACACGTCCGGCATGTAGATGGTCTCAGCTATACGGTGGGTTTTGATAAAATTGGGTTTCCGGAACTGCTCATTGAGACCGCTCCGGCTGCACATGCGGAGGAGTTATTTCTGACCATGTACACAGCAGCCAGGTATCGGCTTCGTAACACTGATCATTGGCACACCTTAGCCGGAACGCTAGATCCAAAACCTCTGTTCTTGGATCTCCCGGAAGACCGTAAAAGGCAGGTTTTCGTTGATGCAAGGACCGGTTACGGACATTGGGATTTTCGGGCCAATCTGGTGCAACTCCCTCATCAGAGTGGCGGCCTGTGTCGGGCCTTCTGAATGTTACAAATTGAAATTCACTTGCGGACAAGTAAGCGCAGCGGGAGCCAGTGAAATGACCAGAAATGGATCCTACGAAAGCCAGGGTAATGAGCGTAAACGGGGCCTCGAAGATGAGAGCTTGTCCCACTCTCCAGGGCACCCAGACCAGTCAAAACTCACTAAATACCTAGAAGCTGCGCGGAGCACCAACACCGAGCTCGCCACCGCTAACGCGATTAAGCATTATCGGGAAGTGTATAAAGGCCCCTTCCCTTGCACGCCACATGATCTGTCTCTTTATCTGAGTCATTATGCCGGGACACTGAAAGTGGCGACGTTGGAACAGCGCCGCTCATTGATTGGCAAGTGGCACGAAGAGATGACCGGCTCTAACCCGAACAAGAGCAAACTCGTTCTAGAAACCATGCGAGGAATTCGGAAATTCCATAATGCCAGCCAGAAACAGGCGAATGCTCTGCCTTTAGACACCCTCAGGGAAACCGTGAGCTTTCTTGCGGATAAAAGAAATCGTCAAGAAGGTGCGGCTAATCGGGAGTGGCGCCGTTATTCGCGGGACAGGGCCATGCTACTCACGGCATTTTGGTTTGGTCTTCGAGGGAGCGAATTGGTGAATATACGGCTTTCCCACCTGACTTTTGATTGGAGAAGTCATCCGCCAAAATTGACGGTGATGATTCCCACCTCAAAGGCCGACCGCAGCAGTTCGGGGCGAGAGGTAACGCTTGTTGCTTTATCGGAACTATGCCCTATTTACGCAATTTCCGAGTGGATCGAGGACAGATTTGGGGGACTCGATATCGGCTCTGAAACAATTAAAGACCAGTTCTTGTTCAGTAAAGTCGACCGCTGGGGGGCGGTTTGGTCTGATGGCCTTAACTCGAATTCCATCAATAAAATTTTGAAGAGGGTTTTTGACGAGGCGCGCGAGAATGGAGCGCACATTCCGGAACATTTCAGTTCGCATTCGATGCGTCGTGGCGTCTCAGATTGGTTGATTGATCAGGGCGCGTCGTGGTCCCAATTAATGCATTGGGTCGGCTGGCGAGATGTCCGGTCGGCCAGAAAATACGTAGACTCAAAAGAGAGTCTGCCTTCGATCTTTATGGACAACAATCAGCGACTGAGTGTAGAACAATCAAACAAAGATAAAGGTCACGGTCAACCTAGTAAGATTGGGCATGATGAAAACCGGTAGGATGATCACTTAGAAAAGCCGATTTTACGCAGAAGATTTTTCCCTCGATATGTGAGTGAGTCCGGCCCCGATTTTTGTAACTCCTCCTGCTTCAATCGCAGAAACACCTCTTTACGATGCACTGGAACATGGGAGGGGGCCTCTATCATCAGTCTGATTCGGTTGGTATCGATCAGGGTTACGGTCACTTCGATGTCCTCTCCAATGATGATGGACTCATTGGGGTCAGTTCACGAAACGGAAAAAATTGTACGCTAAGCCTTTGGCATCAATGATATCGACACCATTTTTTCCACAATTCATAAAGTTGCGCAGTAATTAGTCGACGACTGGCCCTTGCTAAATAATTTTCATTTCAGCATGAGTTGTGCTTTAAAAATTCAATTCTGCAACTACACTCATTGGGCGAACAGAGCGAGAAATCCGCCGTTAATTCCAATAGCGGGTACGCGAATGAATATCAGCTCTTAGGGGAATATTATGTTAAATTGGCTATTCACCGCTGAAGAACTAACCCCCCAATAACCCCTGCGCAAAATGCCCAGTAGCAAACGCCAGCCCCGCTGCGGCCGTACCCATGATCAAAGTCCGGAGTCCTGATCGCATTGCTGGTAAGCCATAGACGATACTTTTAAGCATTCCGATACCCAAGAAGACGACGCCTGCCAAACCAAGACTCGTCAGGAACTGAATCTGACTCTCCATACCCGGGATGGCATAAGGCAGTAAAGGTAAAGCACCAACCGACAAAAATGCGGCGAAGGTAGTCAACGCGGCTCGGCGTGGGCTGAGTCCGGCACCCGAGAGTCCGTACTCTTCTCGCAACATGGTTGCTACCCACACATCGGGATTACGACTGATAGCCTCCACTACTTGCTCCAGCAATTCGCCGTCGAATCCCTTCGCCTGAAACAGCTGGCGAATTTCCTCACGTTCACCTTCTGGCACAGCACGGATATGTTCACGTTCTGTGCGTTCAGCAAATTTGATCTGATTCAACTGCGCCTGGCCCGCTTCGTAATTACTTACCGCCATGCTGAAGCCGTCTGCAATCAGGTTTGCAAAGCCGAGTACCAACGCAACCTGTGGCGAGAAACCTGCGCCGAACGCACCCGATACAACCGCAAACGTTGTAACGCAGCCATCGATGCCGCCAAGCACAGCATCTGGTAGCGTCGAGGCCTTAACGGGACCAGCAAGCCGTGCACGAACGGCATTAGGCTGGTGCTCGCTGAGCAGTCTTTCATTTTCTGTGGATGGCATCTTTCAGCTTCCTGTTCAGGACGCGATTTGGTGCTTTGGGATTATAGGCTCAGTTCGACCTTGTCACTTTATCTGTCAATATACATCTTCAAGATAACGTCCCTGGCCTCTCAGAGTTTCAATATCGATGTGCAAGGGTTTGAGAATGTCTTCTATAACCTGCCGCACAGCCGCCGCCATATCCCGGCCACCACAGACCAGTATCTGCGCACCGGTGTTAACCATCTGTCGCACGGCTAATTCATCCTGTTTGAGCTTATCCTGCACGTAGGCGCGCTCGTCTGTTCTTGAGAAGGCTGTGTTCAGCCCGCTCAGTCGATGATCCTCAAGATAGCGCCCAAGCTCAGGTTGGTAGAGAAAATCTGACCTGGCATCGCGACCGCCCCAGTACAGATACATAGGGTTGCAACTGGTATTGTTTCTGATGAAACCGGTTAACGGACCAATGCCGGCACCTGCACCGATTAGGATAACTGGCTGGCTACCTGTAGCTGGCCGAAAGCCTGGATTGGGGCGGATGAAGCCATCGATACAATCACCCGGCTTGAGGTCATGCAAATAACCGGAGCAAAGACCGCCGGCCTGCTTACGGACGCATATCTCAACAATTTCGTCATTTGCCGAGGACGCGAGCGAGTAGAACCGCGGGGGTTGACCGTGTGGGGGAATAACCCCCAAAAGGTCTCCCGCCTCGAACGGTGGCAGCGCTTTAAATCTTCTTGGAGAAGCCGTTAGCCATCCGCCCTGCTCCGCCGGTTTGAACCGGAAGATACTGGTGGGCGCCTGAACCGCAATCCCGTAATCCGCCCTTTCTACCAGTTCCAGTTTGACCGTTGCTGGCTGCAATGCACAGTAGTTCAAGAAAAGCGGAGTACCGATAACCTCACCAACCCGGTTTCCCCACTCACTGAATTGCGAGGCAGAACACCGATCAATCAGTTCAATGGCGTGCAAACGGCTGACGCCTTTACCGGCGAGCGCAGCATCCACCGACAAGGCAAACTGACAGAAGTTCGGAAACTGCCGGTCACCAAAACCCAGTACCGTGTATCGCAGGTTCTTCTCAGCCCGGAATTCTTTGAGCCTGGCCATAAACTGCCGGGCCGATGCGGGTGCATCACCATCGCCGTATGTCGAAGTCAGCACGAACAGCCTGGAAGCCTGCGGATACTGCTTAGCCAGGGCATTCATCTCGCTGCAATGCACGCGGAAACCGGCCTTATTCAGGCTGCTATGGAGTTCCTGGGCAAATCCCCAGGTGGCATTACCTTCGGAGCCGACCAGAATAATTGTATCCGCCTGAGCGGCATCGGCGTTGTCAGGAAGCTGCCCTGAAGACCGGCGACGCTGCCACCAGATGGTTGCACCTGTTATCGAGAGAGCTGGCACAGTCAGTGCCGCAGCGCCAAGAATCAGGCCAAGCCACCATAGGCCTTCACCGGTGTGCAAACGTACAATCCAGTCCTGCAATACGCCGCTGTCAGAGCGCGGCTGGAACTGCAGCAACTCGCCCGTAGCCTGGTCCACGAATCCGGAGCCGCCGGCGGTTGACAGCGAATAGACGTCCTGCGGATCACCGGGATAGGGAAACACCAGTTCCCGGAGTTCGCCAAGATCGAAATTGCCTAGCGCTTTTAAGGTGCCCACAGGCGATGGTTGCCCGCCCGAGACCTCAGCCGGAAACCCTGGCCCTGTGTCAGGCGCTTCCGGCAGCAAACCAAAGCGCTGTGCCGACATATAGCTACCGGTCAGTGCGGATAACAGTAGGCCGAGCACGGCAAACCGGGCCAGCTCGGCATGGATTCGTTTCCCGCCTGAGCCGGAAAGCGGTCTTAATATATTCTTCCAACCCCCGGTACGCCGGGCTATCAAAAATATTCCCGAAAGACACAGAAGCACCATCAAAACAGCCAATACGCCGGCCAGCGCTCTACCGGCATCATCCAGCATAAACGCACGATGCAGATCCTTGATCCAGCCAAAGAATGCGGAAGGTTCGTAGGGCGTGCCCTCACCTGTTACCGGATTCACCAGATCCGCACCGGCCTGGCCGTCACGGCTGTAATAGACAATGACCTTGCCAGAAGGCTCCCTCACGATCTGCTCAGTCCCGGGATAGTGAGCAACAACCCGGTCAGCCAGTTCGGCAATACTGACTTCACCGGAAGCCGGAATGACCGCTGACACTCTATCCAGCGTCGGAGCCAAAGCCAACACAGCTCCCGTGACCGAGAGAACGATCAGGAACACGCCTGCAAGCAAACCCGGTAAACTGTGGAACTTGCGCAACATAATAGCCGATGCTCCTGGTGAATTATTGAAGCTCGTAGGTCAGAGCGCGCACGTAACCACGTCCTGAAACCGGCTTTCCGGACCCTTCGGTGGTCAGGGGGGCTATCACATCGGCTCTGATATCGCGCATATCTTCAACAGCAGAGTCGACTCGAACCTCATAGCCGTTGTCGATCAGCGAATCATCGAGGTTCAGAGTCACTTTCAGCGTGCGGCCACTGGTAACACTGGCGCCAGTCAAGCCGTCATACTCTGCAGGATCAAGCCCACTGCCCCGGGCCCAGCCTCCCAGGTGTTTGTAGTATTTAGATTTCTTCCCGGAAACCCAAAGGGTATCCTGATACTCTCCGGCGGCATCGGTAAGATACAGCGCCAGATAGGCTCCATCGCCGCCGTAATTCTGTAGTTCCGTAGTGAAGGTCACGTCACGGGCCTGGGCGAATACCGGTAAAGCCAAGGCGGCGAAAAGGCTGCAAGTGAGAACAAACGTTTTCATAAATGGTCTCCAAAAACCTGATGAACGTTAAAGGAACAGGGCAAATTCGCTCAGTTACTCAACGGTAACCGTGGGACGCCCCTTGACGATGCCGTTGCGTGGCGCCTGACTTTTGGGATTGTCCTGTCCATTTTTCCTGTTGCCGTGGTCTCTGTCCTCATCGTCACTGTCTTCACGTTCCCACTTCATCATGATCAGTGAAGCAGGCGCGAAGGAAGCTTCTGCCCTGACCCCATCGGCGTCGAGACCCCTGACTTCATAACAACCGTCGTCAACTTTTATTCGGTGAATTGTCCATCCTTCGGCTTCCAGCTTTTCACGCAGGTTTTCACGGGGCTGCCAACTCGCCACCGGATCATCGCAGTCGTCATCGGCCAGTGCGGTGCCGCTCAGAAGTAACAAAGACAAGCTCAGAATAATGGGTTTGGTCTTCATGGTGTCTCTCCTGCTGGTTGTGTTAAATCCACTTTAAGGCGCTAACCTGACAACGACCTGAACAAACGAAGCTATTTCAGCGGAACTGAAAAGCTTCTTTATGGAAGCGAGTCAGGCGGAAGGGTGCTGCCCGCAAGCCGTTTCTAATGGCTTGCCCCAGCCCTGCCGGGCCGCAGAACCAGACCTCTGCGCCTGCAGCCGAGCGTCCGTTGGTAGACAATGTCTCGGCAGACAACGCTTGCCCCTTGCTGCTGTCATGAATCTCGAGGTGAATCCCGGGAAAGCCACTGCAAAGCGCCCGAAGTCGATTCACCATGGGGTCCTGGCTGGCGTTGCGCGTGCAGTAGTGCAGATCGGTTTCAGGAACGGTGGCGTCGATGGCGCCACTCAGGGCTTCGAGCCAGGCCAGGAACGGCGTAATCCCGATGCCACCGGCTATCCAGATCTGGTGGGATTTGCGGTTGCGGCGATCGAAGTTAAAACAGCCGTAAGGGCCTTCTATATTTACGGTTTGCCCCACTCTGATTTTCTGGCTCAGATTGCGGGTAAAGTCTCCGAGGGATTTGATGAGGAAGGTAACAGTGCCATTTTCCCGATCCGCACTGGCGATGGTGAACGGGTGCGCACCCTCAATCCGGTCGAAGGTCACAAAGGCAAACTGTCCCGCACGGTGACCGCGCCATGCCGGCCCCATGTGGCAGGTAACTTCGGTAACACCCTGACCCGGTGTTTTGATCGCTGTTACCGTGCCGCGAACCTGACGACGACGGCCGACTCTCCCAGCCAGAGAAAGCCCGCTGGCGATGCTGCCGCCGAGGAGCAAAATGGCCATGAGTAGCCCGATTGGCTGCTGCCACCATTGCAGCGGAGTAAGCCACGCCGCATGGAAGGCGAGCAACAGATAAAGCGCCGGCATGCCGCGATGCAGATAGCGCCAGTATTTGTAGGGGAACTTGCGCCACAAGGTGATCAGCAGCATGGCGAACAGCAGATAAACGGCGAATTCCCCTACCTCTTCCGCAGCATCGCGCATGGTGTCGATGAACCCGGAATAATCCTGATCGTGCAGCTTGCCGGCTTTTCCGAACACCGACTCTATTACATCGTCACCCATTTCAATCAGCCAATGGGCGGCGGCGAATACCACGGCCAGAATGCCTGCCCATTTGTGGGTGCGATAGATCTGATCCAGCCCACCCATCGGTCTCTCCAACCAGGCTGGGCGCAGTGCCAACATCATGGCCAGTGACATCAGAGCAATGGATAACAGCCCACTGAGCAGCAGGCTCTGGTCATAGACTGCCCAGGGAGAACCGGCCCCAGGGCCTGCAAAGAGGCTCCAGGCCCATAGGCCTGAAACCAACACTATGAAAGGTAAAATTATCCGCATCATCACATCTCCTGCGATCGGTACCTGGAATATTCCCCCGAAGGCTAACGTCCAAACCTGACAGCCCGCTGAAGACCGGTGAAGAGAGATCGAAGCGTTATTGACCATTCAGGCTGTTGTCAGGTTTGAGCTGTAGTATCTTGATTCCAGGGCTGGGTCAGAGGTGAACGATGCGGGTACTTTTGGTGGAGGATACGGTGGGATTGGGCGAGGCGGTCCGGGATCAGATTGCGGACGACGGCCACGCTGTGGACTGGGTGCAAACGCTGGGCTTTGCCAAGGCGAGTGTCAGGACCACACCCTACGACCTGATTCTGCTGGACCTGATGCTCCCCGACGGTCATGGCTTGGGCTTTTTGCGAACACTCCGGGCTACCGGAAAAACAACACCGGTGATCATTCTTACCGCCAGGGATCAGGTGTCTGACCGGATTGAAGGATTAAATGCCGGTGCTGACGACTACCTGGTCAAACCCTTTGATCTTTCGGAGCTGTCGGCCCGCGTGGCCGCGGTGGCTCGCCGGTATCGGGGCGATCCAAGCCCGATCATCCAAGTGGGCGAACTGGTGATTGATCTTGGTGATCATCGCATCAGTCGCAACGGCTTGCCGGTGGAACTGACGGCCCGGGAGTGGGCCTTGTTTGAGGGCTTTATCCAGCGCCCCGGAATGCTGTTATCGCGATCGCAACTGGAGGATCGTCTTTACGCCTTCGGGGCCGAAATCGAAAGTAACACCATCGAAGTTTATGTCAGCCGTCTGCGTAAAAAGCTGGGGCGGGACGCTATAGTAACCGTCAGGGGAATGGGCTATCGCCTGGAAACACATGACCACTAGAACCAGCCTGCAGAAAACACTCGGTATCGGCCTGACACTCGGTGTCACCCTACTCTGGCTGTTGGGCGTGACCGCTTCGGGACTGGTGGCGCAGCACGAAATGAACGAGGTCTTTGACAGCGCCTTGGAAGAAACCGCCCAGCGCATCCTGCCACTGGCGGTCACCGACATCCTGAACCGGGAGAACGGCGCCGGTAACCAACGGGCCCCAGCCCTGAAAGATCATGACGAATACCTCACCTATCTGGTACGGGATGAAGATGGAAATATTCTGCTCCAGTCCCACGATGCCGACCCTGGCGTGTTTAGCAGGACCCCCGCGGAAGGGTTTTCAGATACTCTGACCCACCGGCTATATGGCGTATCTGCAGTCAGCAATACCATCTATCTTGAAGTGGCCGAACCCTTGGCGCACAGGCGTGAATCCGCTCTGGAGGCGGGATTAGCCTTACTGTTGCCTTTATTGTTGCTGATTCCGGTCAGCCTGTTGGGTGTCTGGTGGATTGTCCGGCTTTCCCTTCGCAAGGTGGTCGATTTTCAGCAAGACATTGAATCCCGCGGCGCGGGAGATCTTTCCCCTGTTGTGGAAGAACAGTTACCCCGTGAATTTGAGCCGATCGCTGTTGCCGTCAACCGGCTTCTTGAGCGATTGCATCGCGCTATCGAATCAGAACGCAGCTTTACCGCCAACAGTGCCCATGAACTGCGAACTCCCCTGGCAACAGCGCTTGCCAAAGTGCAGCGACTGAAAACCAGAGTGCCCGATGATCATCTGAAGGACGATGTTGCGGAAATTGAAGAAGCGTTACGCAGTCTGTCTTTGCTGTCCGGAAAACTGCTCGAATTGGCAAAAGCGGAAGGCGGCGGTGCACTCTCACAAAACCAGCAGGATCTTGTGCCCATTCTCGCGATGATTGCCCGGGATTTTGAAGCCCAGGCACCCGGGCGAGTTGTTTTATCCCTGCCGGAGCGCAAAGTGAACTCCTTTCTTGATCCCGATGCCTTCGCCATCCTGGTGCGTAACCTGATCGAGAATGCCCTTAAGCATGGTTCCCGTAGCGAGCCGGTGGAGATCAACCTGAACGATAAAGGGGTTTTAAGGGTCTGCAATGGCGGTGCAAGAGTGCCACCGGAACAGCTCGCTCTTTTAAGAAACCGGTTTGCACGCGCCAAAACGGACGCTGCAGGTTCTGGCCTGGGCCTCGCGATTGCCGATGCGATTGCTAAAGGTGCCGGCATGACCCTGCATCTCAGATCGCCGGCAACAGGACGGCAGGATGGTTTTGAAGCGGAGCTGAATCTGGCATGTATCTGACACTCACCGACATTGTGCTGCTGACGAGCATCATTCAATCGCTGGCTCTTGCCGTTTTTCTCCTACTTCCATCCAACAGTGGGCTCATATCTAACCGACTCCTGGTTGCCACTCTGGTGTTCTTCGCCGCCGGGCTGGGAGAGATCTTCCTCTATGGCAGCGGGCTTGCGCTCCAGTACCCAAACTTCGCCTACCTCGGAACACTCATCGGACTTCTACAAGCCGGCACGCTCTATCTATATGCGCAATCGCTGATGTATCAGAATTTCCAGTTACGCGGGAAGCATCTCGTGCACACGTTGCTCTTCTGGGTGGTCGGCGCAATTTTTCTGATTGAATATTATTTACAGCCAAGCGAGACCAAAGTTCAGATTCTGCTTGAACGGGACCACCCGGGCGTACTTACCTCTCCCCTTCTTGCAGTCGCTATTCACGCGGTCTTTCTGGGCTACCTGTACGCGACTATTCGTGCGATTAACCGTTTCGGCCTTGGTATTCGACAGATTTTCTCGAGTATTGAAAACAAACAACTTGCGTGGTTACGGACGCTTCTGATCGGCTATGCAGTGGCCTGGACCGTGAGCATGATGTACTGCCTTGCAGCGCATGTGTTTAGAAGCGTGCCCGGAACCGAGTGGGTGGCCGGCGCTGGCGCTGTAACGGGCTTCATTTTCATCAATTTTCTGATGATAAACTCTCTTCGCCAACCCGTTGTTTTCTCTGGATTGGCAGCAGACCAGGCCGCCTTGCTGGAAGAAGAGCCCACGCCGCAGTTTGATCAAACTTTAAAGGTCAGGCTCCAACAGTTAATGCACCAGGAAAAGCCCCACTTGCACCCCAACCTGACCCTGGAACAACTTTCACGGAAATTGGGCGCCCCTTCAAGAGAGGTTTCACGGGCCATTAACCAAGGCTTTGGCTGCAATTTCTTTGAGTTCGTCAGTCGCTATCGCATCGACGAGGCGAAATCGCGCCTGGCCGATGCAGCCAATCAGGCAAATATTCTGCAAACTATGTATGACTCTGGCTTCAACTTGAAGTCCGTATTCAACACTGCTTTCAAGAAAGAGACAGGATTTACCCCCAGTGAATATCGCCGACGAGCCCTGCAGGGCGATATCCGACCCTAGCCACGATCCTGAACCTGGCTACCCGGCGTTCGAGTACGCTCTCACCCGATACTGAAACCTCTATCCTTTTGAATTATATATTTTATTTCCAAACCATGGAATCGGTTCGGTTTCGTACCTGAGAACGCTTCTTTGACCTCCCTTCCGTACTCTGATTGCCAAGCGACACCAAACCCGGTGCTCGTGAAGCTCAACGCAATATGAAGAGGTCATGTATGAAAACCAAATTACGCAAAACCGCTGTTCCCGCAGTGGCCGCAGCAATCTTCAGCCTGATGTTTGCCGGTAGCGCCCAAGCTCATTGTGATGCTCTGGACGGTCCCGTGATTACCGAAGCCCGTGCGGCACTGGAGTCAGGCAATGTTAAGCCCTTGCTCAAATGGGTGCCGGCAAAGGATGAGGCCGAAATCAAAAGGGTATTCGCCGATGTGCGCCAAGTCCGCGGGCAAAGCGAAACTGCGAAAAACATTGCCGATCAGCATCTGTTCTCGACGCTCGTTGAGGTTCATCGTGCCTCCGAAGGCGCACCCTTTACCGGCATCAAGCCTTCCGGACAGATTGATCCGGGTTTAATGGCGGCGGATGTGGCGTTGGAAAACGGGCAAATTGATCGCCTCGTGGCAAATATAACCCGCAAGATCGAGAACGGTATTCGTGAGCGTTATCATGAGGCTCAGCGTGCAAGGGCCATGGCTGATCAAAGCAGCGATAAGGGGCGTGCCTTTGTCGCTGACTACGTCAATTACATTCACTATATAGAGGGCGTGCATGGCGCTGCTGGAGGGCAGGGGCACTAATTCCTATCTTCACGCAGACGCAAAGCAGGCTGACGGCCTGCTTTGCCGTTGTATTCATTTCCAGTTTCGCCTTCGGCTGAATTGGTACCATCATTCTATTAAGGCGCATCAAAAAACATAAATGAAGCCAACACCAATCTCCGCTTCATAATCATTCCGGGATATCGGGCAGCCATATTACTAACTGAGGGGCGTGCTGTGTTTTATCTAATTTCGGTATTTCCGCAATTAGAGAAAAAAATTCCAAGCGCCAGGTATGGAAGGCGTATCAGCGCGTTAAATCAAATCGAGGTGC
>Ga0208180_1000209_pt1 | contig 57434 bp, 66 predicted proteins | sample MalvireepMed_s16_FD_184241 | JGI IMG/M metagenome (GOLD analysis project Ga0208180, IMG submission 184241) | Marine viral communities from the Global Malaspina Expedition - Malaspina viral metaG DeepMed_s16 (SPAdes) (version 2) | ecosystem: Environmental > Aquatic > Marine > Oceanic | place...
GCGCTGGTCGCACCCGGTGCAGAACTGGAATCTGACACTGTCTCAGCTAACCATCCACTTTGAAGGTCGACTGGATGGCCACATAGATTTATGAAAACTTGGCTGACACAGAATATTGAACACTCTCGTAAGACCCAGGCAAATGCGGTTTTTTGTTGCAATATTTCTCTCATGGGATCTATTTCCTTGTAAGTGTGCTCCCAACCCCCTAACTTTCCTCAGCTATATCTTCTGACTTATCAGGTAGCGCTTTTTGCGCTTTTGATGACTCTATTCTCTCCAGTATAGGTTCTCTGCGGCTCACGCAGAAATTAATAAACTTATCTCTATTAATCATAAACCTAACTGCCGTTGGCAGAAGCTCATATGCATTCTCAAAAGAAGATTTCAGAAATTCTTCATCCCTTAGCTTTTCTTCAGTGATATCAATCAAGCCATCAACTACCACTCTCTCAATAACCGGCCAGTGCTTTTCAATTGCTTGCTTTGATTTATCTTTAGTGCTTTTTATCGAGTTAACTGACGATTCCCTAGCTTTACTTAAAGAGTCACCAGTGCGTTTCACACGCTCATTCAATCCAGTCTTTGCATCTTTAAATTTCTTAAGCATATATCCCCCAAACACCCTGAAGCGACTAACCTTGAAAAGTTAACAGTAATATTAACAATTATTTATTATCCTTTATAGATCGAGAAATCTTTCCTGACTTTGAACGACTTACACTTAGGGCAGAAAAAACCACACCTTACTTTTCGAGAAAACTTGAACCCACAACTTTTACAAACAAAGAAGTAAGGTGATTTGAAATTAAAATATTTGAACATGCTTAACTCCCTTAAACACTTAAACTCTATGCCCCATACAAAAACCTTTGAAAACCAACAAAGGTTTCACGAATGATATTGGGCGGGCCGAGCTCCTCTGAGGCGTCACTAATGGTATTGTATTTCAGCTCTATTAAGTTACGCATTTTGCTAGTCGACAGTTCGGACACGCCATCTTCAACATATTTACTGAGCACAAAGTTAATAAATTCCTGCTGTTTATAGCTCGCATACACTTCGCCAATGGCCGGACGGGCTCTGCGCACACGCTCCTCACGGGTATGTGTTTCGCTGGCCCAGGCAACATAAGCAAGCACGTCATACACATCGCTGTCTTTGGCATCAATTAGTGCTTTCATGTCGTCCAGCTTTTCTTCGTCGTAACCAGCTTCGGCTAAATCTGCCATCAGCTTTTCGCGGGTATCCGGGTCACTCCAAATTTCACGCAGTTGATCTTCGTCTTTAAAGAACTGCGGTAAGTCATCAAACAGACGCTCAATAAACTCCTTTGCGGTAATGGGCTTACCGTCCGGACTCCAATACAGCGCTGACGAAATATGCTTAATGGTGCGGGCTTTACCGTCCGACAATTTCAGGACAATTTTCTTCTCGCAAGCACATGGTTTTTGACCGCAATCAGGACACGGTTCGGGCTCCGGCTTCTCACAAATACAGGGCTTCTGACCACATACCGAACACGCGCTGGGCTCTGGTTTCTCTTCCGGCGGACATACACAACGCACTTCACCGCATTGCTCGCACACATCCGGCTCTATGGGTTCGCCGTCCCATTCTGGGTCGGCAAAGTTATAATGCGCCTTCACAAAGTCATAAACGGTAAAGTAGTCCTTACCCTCGTACATGCGTGTGCCGCGCCCGATAATCTGCTTAAACTCAATCATGTTGTTACAGGGCCGCATCAGCACTATGTGCCGTACGTTTTTAGCATCGACGCCCGTGGACAGCTTGCGTGAAGTCGTCAGTACCGTCGGTATGGTTTTCTCGTTGTCCTGAAAGGTATTCAAATCATTCTCGCCGGAGACACCGTCATTCGCCGTTACCCGCACACAATAACTGCTGTTGGTTGTCCAACCACGCTCCACCGCATACTGATTAATAAAGTCTCGCACCATACCGGCGTGCTCTTGCGTGGCGCAAAACACAATGGTTTTCTCACGCGGATTAAATAAATCCATCCAGTAGCGTACACGCATTTTTTCGCGCTCGGGAATGGTAATAATGCGGTTAAAGTCGCCTTCTTTGTAAACCTTGCCCGGCTCTGGTTCGCCTTTAACCACAGTGCCGTCGCCCGGCGTATACACGTATTCGTCCATGGTGCCGATAATGGGCAACACTTTAAATGGCGTTAAGAAGCCGTCGTTAATACCCTCTTTCAGCGCGTAGCTATAAACCGGATCGCCAAAATAACCATAGGTGTCGGCGTTAACCGTACGTTTTGGAGTGGCGGTTAAGCCCATTTGCACGGCAGGTGAAAAGTAGTCGAGAATCTCACGCCAGCTGCTTTCATCGTTAGCTCCGCCTCGGTGACACTCATCAACAATAATGAAGTCGAAAAAGTCCTCAGGGTATTCGCCAAAGTACGGCGTGGGGTTGCCCTCTTCGTCCTCACCACCGCTCATGAACGTCTGGAATATGGTGAAAAACACACTACCGTTTTTAGGTGGTCTGCCGTCTTTTTTGATTTCATCCGGGCTAATACGTTTCACGGCGTCTTCACCAAAGGGCAAAAAGTCGCGAGCCGCCTGATTGGCTAATACGTTACGATCAGCCAGAAACAAAATGCGCGGACGACGCTTGGCGGAGCTTGGGTTCTTGCTTGCGCTTAAACTCCAGCGGCTGTGAAACAACTTCCAGGCTATTTGAAAGGCAATGCAGGTTTTACCTGTGCCGGTTGCGAGCGTCAGTAGGACACGATCATTCCCCTGCGCTATTGCTTCCAGAGCATTATTAATGGCGTTTTCCTGATAATAGCGCGGAGACCAGTCGCCTTTAGCTTCAAACGGAATTTCAGCGAAGCGCTCACGCCATATCGGAGCATAGTCGGGCTCGTCCTCGCCGCTTTCAGGGTTAAAGGTGTGTTGCCAGAGCTCGTCCGGGCTTAAAAAGGCATCGACCAGCTGCTCTTTGCCGGTGTGTAAGTCAACTTGGTAAATGTCGTGGCCGTTGGTGGCGTACCCAAACCGGCATTGCAGACGCTCGGCGTAGTCTTTGGCTTGTCGCACGCCCTCGCTATAACTGAGGCTTTCTTTTTTTGCTTCTATGGCCGCCAGCTTGCGACCTTTGTATTCCAATACATAGTCACTGCTCAGCTTGGCTGCACGCTTGCCGCCGCCAATAATGCGCCCCTGCGTAATGCTAACTTCCCGACGAATGTAGCTGTCGTCGGTAACACCCCAGCCCGCTGCTAGCAGCTTAGGGTCTATGAGTTCAGCACGGGTGTCCGCTTCGTTGCGCATGGGCATAGTGAGTCCTTTACGTTGTGCTTTTGCGTTCCGCTAGTCTTATTAATTGTTTATATCATGTTCAGGCGGCTTTTGTGAGCTCGCCGGTGAATGCTTTTTGGAGTAGGGATTTTTTTAAGTCCGTTAAAGCCGCTAACTTACTTTCATAGTTCGTTATAAGAGATTCAGCTCTAACTAACATCGACTCAGAAAGTTTAATTATTTCCTCTTGCTCACTCATATTCGGAATCGGAATATCAAGTTCTTTCAAGATTTTTACCGAAGCCATATTTCTAATTGCTGCTCCTTGAGCTCGCACTTCAATCTCCTCCTGAAAATTTGGGCTTTCCATCCACAACTTCAGGAACTCTGACTTAATTTTATTACTAGGTGTCAGCCTTAACAAAGCTTGATTAATTATGCCTTCGTATAGGTTATCTGGAGCGATTGCTATTCTACCCATTGTTCCTGAGCAGCTAACAATTAAGTCTCCTGGGCGCAACTGAAAACGAGCCATATCTTGAAACTTTTTCTTATCAACAAAGTACCGAATATCACTAAATTGGTTATTTATTGCGTGTTGTTGTTCATATACAGCATATCCAGTTGTTTGAAAGGAGCTCTTCTTTAAAGAGCCCCCAAAAGGACCTCTCACAAAGTCACATACTTCTCTAAATTTAAATAAATTCCAGCGATGTTGGCGAGTTTTGAATAATGTTCGTAAGTAACTTGCAAACAACTCGCGAGCATTTTCAAGGTTTCGCTCCGCTAGCGCGCGAGCTTTGTCGATATCGGCAAAGGCTTCGTCGAGAATAGCTACAATGCGTCTTTGTTCTTCTATGGAAACTAGGGGTGTTTCTAATGCTTCAATCTGTTTTCTATTTATTGACGCAAAAACTGCCCCTTCACTTCCTTGAATTTCGTCTCGAATAGAAAGCAGATAATAAAACAAAAAGTTGCGGTCTATTTTATCGCCAGGCCTAATAGCGGCAAGCCCCCGGCCTATACATACTTTTTGGGTGGCGAAATTTACAGGACCAACTGGCGCCCTAACAGACATTAAAATATCACCTTCAAAAGCTTCCTTGGTAATATTAGTAGTCCATTTTTGTGGAGGGCCTATAAAACGGGTTCCGAATTCCTTTTTACCCTGGTAAAACGGTAGCCCCTCTCCTTTGTCATTGTAATATTGACCTTTTGGGGATTGACCAGAAATAACTTCACATACGTCTCGGATTTTGACCATCTCCCACCCCATCACACCAGCTCCCGAATTTTAGCCAGTATCGCTTCGCTTTCTTTATCCAGTTCAATAATGTCGGCGATAATTTCTTTTGGCTCGCGAAGCGGCTCTTCCTCTTTGACGTTGGGGTTTTTGACGGACAAATCCCAAGTTGTTTGGTCAATGTCTGCTACGTTTACTGACCAGGACTTATCGGAATCTTTTTTGTCTTTTTGCAGGCTGACGAACTCTTCCAAGTCATTATCGTTCAGCGGGTTTGTTTTACCCAAACTGCGGCCGGGGTCGAGTTGGTAATACCAAATGTTTTGTGTGGGCTCGCCTTTGGTAAAAAACAGCACCACGGTTTTAACACCGGCACCTAAAAAGGTTTTCGCCGGACAGTCAAGAATGGTGTGCAGGTTATGATTTTCAAGCAGCTCTTTTCGCAGCGCTATGGAAGCATTATCGGTATTGCTTAAAAAGGTGTTTTTAATAACTATAGCCGCACGCCCACCCGGCTTGAGTATTTTCATAAAGTGCTGCAAAAACAAGAACGCGGTTTCGCCGGTTTTAATATTGAAGTTCTGCTGCACTTCCTTGCGCTCTTTACCTCCAAACGGCGGGTTTGCCAGCACAATGTCATGCTGATTACTCGGCTGAATGTCCTGAACACTCTCAGCAAGGGTGTTGGTGTGCACGACGTTTGGCGCTTCAATACCGTGCAGAATCATATTCATGATGGCAATAACGTACGCGAGTGACTTCTTTTCTTTGGCGTAAAAAGTGTACTTTTGCAGGGTGTCGAGGTCTTTGGTCGACAGTTGCTTTTTCTGGCGACCGCCTTGACGCAAATAGTCGTATGCTTCACACAAGAAGCCGGCAGACCCGGCCGCGCCGTCGTAAATGGTCTCGCCAATACTCGGATGAATAACGTCTATCATGGCGCGAATGAGTGGGCGCGGCGTGTAATATTCGCCGCCGTTACGCCCAGCGTTGCCCATGTTTTTAATTTTTGTTTCGTACAGATGGCTAAGTTCGTGCTTCTCTTCTTGTGAGCGAAAGCGCAGTTCGTCGACTTTCTCCAGGGCATCGCGCAATGAGTAGCCGCTTTGAACTTTGTTCTTTATTTCACCGAATATCTCGCCAATTTTGTATTCGATTGTGTGCGGATTCTCCGCCGCCTTTTTAAAACTTTTTAAGTAAGGAAAAAGCTCACCATCAACATAGTCGATAAGGTCATCGCCTGTTAACGCATTATTATGGTCGAAGTTTCCGTTAGAATCTTTCGGTGCCGCCCACGTGCTCCAGCGATGCTCAGGCGCGATAATGTGGTTGTATTCTTTTGCTTCCAGCTGCGCATTCAGCTCGCGTTCACGCTCTAAGTCATCCAAATACTTAAGGAACAGCATCCAACTGGTTTGTTCGGTGTAGTCCAGCTCGCTTGAGCAACCGGCGTCCTTGTGAAGAATGTCATCGATATTTTTAAAGGCTTGTTCAAACATGCTCGTACTTCATCCATGTTGGGCAACTGATTATTTTTACTATGTTATCAGGTTTGGGGGAAGGGATAAGCCAATATCATCAATGGCAAACCCGGTATCACCTAAATTTTAAAGCTTTTTCTTAGATCGCCATATCTCTAACGCAGACCTTATCAGGAACCCAAAAACTAACAGAGCCAAAACAGCAGCTAATATACCAGCAAAGAAAGAATAGTTAGCCGCTCTAGCGACCACACCAGTGGAGAATGTTAAAAAACCTAGCAGTAAGCCAACAACCGCCCCCAAGTGAAAAGTCTTTCCCTTATAGCCGTCGGTTTTTATTTCAGATAACCATTCTAAAGTGGCCCACGACCCAATTGTCGAGATTAAAAACATAAAAGTCGCAATCAAAAACGCGTAGAAACTAACTGTAATAGCTATAGATGGGTTTTCTATAGCGCTCGTCATCCCCATAGCGGTAAATGAAAATCCGGCAAGGAGTCCAGTAAATGTTACTGAAATAGAAAATGATTCTTTTTCCTCTCTTATTTGCTCCATGTTTCTCCTTCAATAACCCTCGACTTGCTATTCATAATTTCTCAGCAGTATCGAACTGAATTTATTATAAACTTGCCTAGAAGTCAGTAGCGCATATATTAGTACTTTACTTTTTTCATAAAGACTTGCCTTAAACGAGTAAAGCGAAACACCCTATGAAGATTAATATCAGGTTATCTCAGAAACTTATAGAAAACGCTCAAACAGCTGTGAAAATTCAGAACCGAACTCCCGCTGAACAAATTGAACATTGGGCTAAAATTGGGGAACTGATGGAGAATAACCCAGACTTAACTTATGAGTTCGTAAAACAGGCGTTGGCTAGCAATAACGAAAGGGAAGTTGGCGAACTTGAAAAGTACGACTTTAGTTAGTTTCACTGAATTACCCAGTACTCACGTACGCCGTTTCCCCACTCTGTTCGCCGGTGGGTTTAATCGCTCAATTAAGTAATCTTCTAAAGCTGGAGCAAGGTAACCGTAGTCTGTAGGGAAGCCAATAGTTGCCAATTGGTTAACTCCGAGCTCAGCCCCGCCACTGCCAGTCAAAATTCCAGGTTGGGCAATTTGGGTGTCGCGCCAATGGCGCTCGAAAAATTCGTTTGTTCTTTCAACCAGAACTTGTTTCAAGTTCATCCCACGCAGATAAGTTATGCTTCCTGGCTGCGATCTTATAATTAATACCCATAGCCAACCCGAATACACAACCAACAATTACCACGGTAGTGACGAAATGCGTCAATGGCATATTGAAAGAGTATGGCTGCAAAAACCAGCATAATGGTGCCCAGAAGGCAGTGAAGCCCAAGCCCATAAACAGTGTATTTCGGGAGAAGCTGTTGTAATGGAAGGGTCTTACATTTAAGCCCAGCCACCACAAAAACAGCAAAGCCGGCGGCTTAGAATTAATTTCCCAAATTCCCGCTTCTTTAAGCTCTTTTAGAGCTGCCTCTTTTCGCGCTTCGAAAGACATTTTTTGTGACCTTACTTCAGTATTTTATATAGCTAACTCTAAAGTAATTAAATACGCAATAAAACAGCAAGTTATACGATATTGATGACAGAAGACGTTTTTTTCTTAGGCTAAAATACAGTCATTAACAGCTCATGGAGGAGTCTTATGGCGAATAAGTCAAATAGCAGCTTTTGCGATTCAAAAGTACCACATTGTGCTACAATAGATAACAATGCAACACATTATAAGGTACTTATTATGAAAACCGAGATGCTAAGCACGCGAATTGATCATGACACGAAAGTCGCATTCACTAATATTTGTGACGAAGTAGGTTTAAGCCCTTCACAAGCACTTAAGCTGTTTGCCCGAGCAGTCATTAATCACGGAGGAATACCTTTTGAACTAAAAGCGCGCCAGCCAAATGCGGCAACCGTCGCTGCTATCAAAGAGTTAGCTGAGGGTAAAGGTCATAAAAGTCAGTCTGTCGACGAGTTGATTAACGAATTGACTGAGGGCAAAGTCCAAAATGCTCAGTCTTGAATATTCAGCTCAATTTAAACGAGATTTTAGAAAAGTCACTAAACTAGCCATTCCTGACATTTTGGAAGTTGGGAATATTATTTCTAAGTTAAAATGTGGTGAGACTCTGCCATTAAAAAACGTTGATCATGCGCTATCGGGTAATTGGCTAGGTTTTCGTGACTGCCATATTAAACCTGACCTTATTCTCATTTACCGCATAAGTGATAACACACTTCAGCTTGCCCGGATTGGCTCTCATAGTGAAGTTTTTAAGAGCTAAAATAATCCATTTCCATGAGCCAACTTAAGACCAACAATACCGGCACAAATTAACCCTAAACTGACCAGTTTCAGAGCGTCCGCTGACTCGCCGAACAAAAACATACCCATAACCGCTGTACCTACGGCACCAATGCCCACCCAAATAGCGTAGGCAGTGCCGACGGGTAAAGTCTTCAGTGCCAAGCCTAATAAGACAAAGCTGCCGACAAGGGCAACGGTGGTGCCAACGGTTGGCCAAAGTTTGGTAAAGCCGTCGGTATACTTAAGGCCGACAGCCCAAGCGACTTCCAAAAGACCGGCGATAAATAGAATGACCCAACTCATAAGCACCTCTTCATGATTGTGGGGCCGTCCCCGAATGAAAATTGAGCGGTGAGGTCGTCCTCACTTCAGTTTAGTTTACGCCATGAGCCCAATACTAATTTTTATCGTTGTTATTAGCACGACATAAGCCAAAACTCCTATCGATTTTCTGCGCCTTTGAGGCAGCAATTCTGAAACAACAGGGTCGTCACTATTTTGTAATTTAGAAGACCAAAAGATCATCCAAAATATTGTTAGCGTCGCACGCTTATCATTAATGACTAACTTACTTCTTCTAAACGGCAGCAAGCCAAGAAAGGCTGAGTAAACCAGAGTGCTATTTTCTTTTAGCTCGAACTTTGTCGTCAGGCGGTCATAAGAAACATCCAGCTCTGATGATGCAAATGTATGTTGTCGCTTTTGGAATCTTTGGAATTTCATTTTAAACACTTATGCACCGCATGTGGTCAATAATTCGGCGCATCCTGCTCACGCTGTTTAGCTTTGCCTTCTTTGTATTGAGTAATCGATTTATTCAAGTGATCTGCATTTGCGGGCGAACGAAGCAAGTGAACAGTTTCCATTAGGTTGTTGTAGTAACTTAAAGGCATCACCACAACACCCTCAGAGCCACTGCGGGTAATAACCGTTGTATCGGCATCTTTTATTACGCTATCCAAAACTTCTTTTAAGTCTTTTCTGGCCTCGTTAAAAGAAACTATCTTCATTTGTCACCTCAATATGCCCTTCTTAATTGGGTTTGTGTAGTATTTACTACAGCTCGCTGGCCACTTACCCAGGTAACGCGTCGTAACTCGGTACATTACTCAAATCAACTGACCACGCGGCGCAGTCAGCAACAAAGATCTTAGCCGTAGGCTTAACTGATATCGGCGTATCGAGGCTACCGGCCGGCACCACAACACAATTAATCGATTCTGCGAATGTAGGGAGCGCGGAGCCGCAAGACTGACAAAAGCTCTTAATATGCAGCGAGCCTGTGTGTTGGTAATACGTTACGTTCGTTTCGCCTTTAAGCCAAGTCAACCGCCCTGCTTTAGCAAACAAGTTAGCCGCGTGAGCGGAGCCGGTACCTTTTTGGCAGCGGCTACAATGGCATAAATAAAATGCGCCGAAGTCACCACTGACCTCGTAGCCGACACGACCGCAAAGACACGAACCGTAATATTTTTGAGTCATGACATCACCTGCCAAATAAACCCATCACCCGGCGCCCATACTTCGACTTGCGCTTGCGTGTAGTCACGTGAGTTCACATTGCGAATGGTGTGATAAAAAATAGCCCATAAAGCACGCGCGTCTGATTCGTTATATTTTCTGATGTTTATCATGCTGGTGTTTGCCGTCATTTAGCCGACGCAACTTGAAAAATCTTGCCTCGATAAAAACTCTTATTGGCTAGGTTTAGCATAGGGTAATCCTCTTCTGAATCACCATACGCAAAAATTTCGCTATAAAGAGATAAATCGACACGTTCTTTTATGCGCTCCACCTTTCTCTCGTTACTGGAATCGCCATTCAGATAAGCCCCGGTAAATCGCCCATTACGCACTTCAAGTTCACTGCAAATTAAATCTAGTTCGTGATTTCTACACCAGACTTTTAAATAAGGAGAGACAGATGCTGAAACAACGAACACGTGATCGCCCTTCTCTTTATGCTCAGCTATTTTGCGCAGCATATCGCTCCGAACCACTAAAGGTAAATATTCGGAAACAAAACATTCAGCACTAGCATCAAGTTGTTTTTCAGAAACGCCCATGAAAGCAGCTCTTGATATCAGAGGTCGAATTTTAGGGGCAGAAAGAAGCCTAGCTTTGTGTAAGATGATTGCAGGGAAAAGAAGACAAGCGCCAATAACTAAACGAGCCAATTTCGTCGAGGAAAAGACAAACTTGGTATATGTATCTCGCGTTGTGATTGTTCCATCAAAATCGAAGAGAGCAAGGTTCATCTATACCTCAACATCGAAGGCGCTTACTGTTGCGACTTGTTACGTTTACTACTCACCGCACTCTCAATCACTATCATGACCGAGATCTAAATAGGCGATGAGATACCCATATTCTTTATCCGTAAGCATCCCTTTTGCATGATACTGCTTTGCTAGCTCATGGCTCCACGCTTTTCCTTCGGGAGGGGGCGAAACCGACAAATCTTTTTCGAGAAGAGCGGTATCTTCAACTGTATAGCCTCTGGATACCGCCTCTTGAGCGCAATGTGCCAGAACATATTCAACCGCATATTTATCAACACTCGGCTGCCATGTGTATTCCGTTTCGCATGCAACCTTTCGTTCGCCCTCGGCGGTGAGATACTCCAAACGTCCCGATGTGCAGGCCGATACGAATAAAGCTAACGCGAAAACGATACAGCTACTTTTAATTTTCACCGGAGTGGTTCCTTTTCGCATAACGCCCACTTAACCTCTTGCTATACGCTTCCTTCGGATTCTACGACCAAAATTCGTGCTTCTCCGCGAGGATGCGCGACATGCTCAGTTCCAATAGACGCATAAAAAATATCTCCTGTTTCTAACATCGCTGATTGCTCAACCCCATTTTCTTTAAAGAGCATTTCGACAACGCCATCCAAAACAACAAACACTTCTTCGCCATCGTTTACATGCCATTTATAGGGCTTATCGGTCCAATGCAAGCGCGTCGTAATTCCGTTCATATTTGCGATGCTTTTTGCACCCCAGGCGCGTTCAGCTTTGAATTCTTTGCTTCTAATTATTTCCACGATACTTCCAAATTATGAATAGTGTATAACGCCGCATTCAGCGGCTTGTCCGCTGCAATGCCTGGTTAGGCTTGGCTACTAGGCTTTCAATTATTGCAACAGCTTTCTCCACGCCGTGTTCTTCTCGCAAATTAGCTCCCAGCGCGGCGGCATGTTCGATTATAGTTTGATTTGTGGTTACCTCTCTAATACCTGCCGCTAGTCTTTCCACCGTCAGCTTTTTCAATGGAATAGGAGCTGCTCCGGCGCCCAGCGAATGCACACGATTTCCCCAAAAGGGTTGATCACCAAAAAATGGAATAACAATTGAAGGCTTGCCTGCCCGTAAGGCAGCAGCCGTGGTTCCAGCGCCGCCGTGGTGAACCACTCCACACACGCGAGAAAATAACCATGAGTGAGGCACTTGATCAACCGCAATCATTCCCTGCGGCAAAGCCTTAATTTCCATACCGCCCCAGCCTGTTGCCAGAATCCCCCGCACGCCTGCGCTTTGCAGTGCCTCAATGACGATACGTGCTAGGCGTTCGGGGTCACGCCCTGTCATGGATCCAAAGCCAACATACACAGGCGGCGGACCTGTCTCCAAAAAGGTCGAAAGCTCTGGTGAAGGTTCATAATCGTCATCATCTTGGGTATGCCAATAACCACAAATGCTGGCGGTTTGGGGCCAGTCGTCAGGTCGTGGTAGTGCCAAGTGACTAAAGCCATGAATAACCGGAATTAATGTGCCATCGGCGGTATGTAAAAGGCTAAACCGCTTTCCTTTAGGCAGTTGATTTGCTTTGCGCCAAGCTCGAGCATACTTAGCCACCGACAACCCAATCAGTCTATTAACAAAGCTATAGGAGAGTCTGTTATACCACCCGCCCAACCTCAGCCGTGGCAGCATCATATTTGGATATTTAGCCGTAGGCACTAAGCCGGGTACTACCAGCGCCAGTACAACAGGAACACCGAGCTTTTCAGCGATATCGGGGGCGGTAAACGCTTTAGGGTGAAACACAATGATGTCAGGCTGAGATTTTTCTGCTGCGGCCCAGCTCTCGTCCGCAAGGGCACGTTGGATTGGGCCAATTTTTTTGAGTAAGCCTAGCGTGCGCTTTACGACTTGAAATATATTGTTTGTATCTTCCAATGCGCCTTGATCTTCTGGTGCATCCAACAACCTCAGCATACCGTCGTTCATGAATGCGTATTGCAGCCCAGCAAGTTCGATATCCTCTTCAAATCGTGAACTCGTGGCTAACGTGACGCAATGCCCAGCCCGCTTCAAGCCTTGCCCCAAGGCAATATATGGCTGCACATCGCCTCGGGTTCCGTAGGTCAGTATAAGTATGTTCATGTTTAGCCTAACGCCCGCCATAAACGGCCGAGTGAAACGAGGTCCGGCGACCGGAGGGAGCGTATTTAATGGCTTGGTTATGCATGTCAGAGATGTCCCGCCTGTTCAATGACTTTTGGCCAAGATTTCTCTGAATGCCAGTCACTATATCTTTTCATCATGGGCAGGTAATGCTCAGGAATATCTGATTCCGGCGCTCCGCTGTACACATAGGCCATGCCTTCTCTAAACCATTCCGGTTTCATCATGGTCGAAACCGCACCAATTTCGTAAAACTGAAACCAATGAATCAATTCATGCTGAGTGATGTATCTTTGCCACGATGCGGGAGCTATCACGGTACCGAGAAAAGGATATGAAACGGCCCGTTCATTGCCTCCTCCGAACGACTGATAACACTCCATAGTAGAGCAGTAAACAAATGTGGGTCTGGACCGAAGTGGGACGCCAGAAGTAGAGATTGCCTTTATGGCGGAGCCATACAACTCAATGGCCTTTTCCATTTCTTTTGTGTCCTCGACGCAAACTGATCCGTTACATTGCATCCCGTTTAAATGCGGCAGAAACAATCTAGTCGGCTTTGCGAACGACCAAGCTAATGCAGGAATCAAGGCAACAGCCAAAATCAACGACAACTTTTTGACCACATTGGCTCCTTATGCATAACATTTGTATATTGTGCATGCGCATTTTATGCGCTCATAAAATTGTTGCTTTTTCTTCACAACCCTTTGAAAGTCTAGTTTATTTTTCATAAACCCCATCAAGAACAAGCAATACAATTCGAGCACGCTCACTTCCATTCCAACGAGTGCACAATATCCAACTTTACTTTTTTATTATGTAACTGACATTAAACGAGTTAAATACGCAATACAACAACAAACTATGCAATATTGCTGACAAAAGTGAGCCGCAAGTTAGGCTAAAGTTAATGGCTAATTTCAAAACTCTAGGATGAGAGTTTATGCCTAGCCCATTTATTGAACAAATACGCGCTGATATGCGTTTACGTGGTTACAGTTTAAGAACAGAGAAGTCCTACTTAGGCTGGATTCGTCAGTACATTTATTTTCATAAAAAACAACACCCTAAAAAGCTCGGCAGTAATGAAGTTCGAGAATTTCTAAGTTGGCTAGCTAACGAACGCCATGTCGCCATAAATACTCAGAAAACGGCGCTTAATGCTTTGGTCTACCTCTATCAGAAAGCGCTTGGTATAACGCTTGGAGACTTAAATTTCAGCCTAGCAACCAAGCAGAGACAATTGCCAGTTGTTTTATCGCCCAACGAGGTAGTCAACATTACGCTGGTACGTCTAGCCCGTTAGACAACCTATCATTCCCCTGACTACCATAACCCAGTAAAATCCCCTAATCATTCAACGCAGGCACAACGAATCAGCGTATGAAAACCAATTTAATTACCCTTGGCGGTTATGAAAAGTTGCAGCAGGAACTCGAGCACCTGTGGCGGGTTGAGCGGCGCGAAACCGTGGAAAAGGTGTCGTGGGCGGCAAGCCTTGGCGACCGCTCTGAGAACGCGGATTATAAATACAATAAACAGAAGCTGCGCAAAATTGATGGCCGCATTCGCTACTTAACCAAGCGTCTGGAGCAGGTGAAGGTTGTGTATTATTCGCCACAACAGGACGGTAAGGTGTTTTTTGGTGCCTGGGTGGAAATTGAGGACGAGGACGAAAACGTGCGGGCCTTTCAAATTGTTGGGCCGGACGAGATTTATGATCGCAAAGACGCGGTGTCTATCGACTCGCCCATGGCGCGGGCGTTGCTGAAAAAAGAGGTAGACGACGAGGCCGAGGTTCGTACGCCACAGGGTACTAAGACCTGGTTCATTAATAAGATAAGTTACCAACAGCCCGCGTAGTCAATTCGTGATAGTATTCGTCCCCATTATTTGCCGTAAGTTTTAAAACCAAGAGATGTACTATGAGCCAGATACCGCAATTACTTGCTAATGAACTGAAGGTCGACGAGCGTCAGATTGCCGCTGTTATCCAGTTGCTGGACGAAGGCTCGACGGTGCCTTTTATTGCCCGTTACCGTAAAGAGGTAACCGGCGGTTTAGACGACAGTCAATTACGTCAGCTGCATCAGCGTTTGAACTACCTGCGCGAGCTGGACGACCGCCGCCAGGTGATACTGAAGTCGATTGACGAGCAAGGCAAGTTAACCGACGAACTGGCTCAGAGTATTAAAACCGCCGACTCGAAAACCGAGCTGGAAGATTTATACCTGCCCTACAAGCCTAAGCGCCGCACTAAAGGCCAAATTGCGATTGAAGCGGGCATTGAGCCGCTGGCGGATTTACTGTGGAAAGACCCAACGCAGAACCCGGAACAAGCCGCCGCTGACTACGTTGACGCTGACAAAGGCTTTGCGGACGCCAAAGCGGTATTAGACGGTGCCCGCGCTATTTTAATGGAGCGCTTTGCCGAGCAGGCGGAGCTGCTGAAGCGTTTGCGTTCTCACTTGTGGCAGAACGCGCACTTAACCAGCACCGTTGCGCCGGGTAAAGAAAAAGAAGGCGCTAAGTTCCGCGACTACTTTGAGTTTTCTGAACTGTTTAAGACCATTCCGTCGCACCGCACGTTGGCGTTGCTGCGTGGCCGTAACGAAGGCTTTTTGCAGCTGTCCATGGACGCTGACCCGGGTAGTGAAGACAAAACCTCCGGCTCGCACTGCGAAGTGATGATTGCCGACTTCCTAAACTTTGAGCATAAAGGCCGCGCTGCCGACGACTGGCTGCGTCAGGTGATTCAGTGGACATGGCGAGTGAAGCTGTCGCTGCATATGGAAACTGAACTTATGGCTCGTGTGCGCGAGCGCGCCGAGGAAGCCGCCATTCAGGTATTTGCCAGCAACCTGAAAGACTTGCTGATGGCAGCGCCTGCCGGTGCTAAAACTACCATGGGCTTAGACCCAGGCGTTCGCACCGGTGTTAAGGTTGCGGTCGTGGACGAAACCGGTAAAGCGGTTGCTACTAACACGGTATTCCCGTTCCAGCCGCAAAACCAAATGGACAAAGCCATGCGCACGCTGGCAACTTTGTGCAAGCAGTACAAGGTCGAGCTCATTAGCATTGGTAACGGCACTCACTCGCGCGAGACCGACAAAATGGTCGGTGACATGCTAAAACAGCACAGCGAAATTAAAGCCACCAAGGTTATAGTGAACGAGGCCGGTGCGTCGGTTTACTCAGCGTCTGAATTGGCGGCACAAGAGTTTCCGGATATGGACGTGTCATTGCGTGGCGCGGTGTCTATCGCCCGCCGCTTGCAGGATCCGTTAGCAGAGCTGGTTAAAATAGAGCCGAAGTCTATTGGTGTTGGCCAGTATCAGCACGACGTTAGCCAGTCACAACTGGCACAAAGCCTGGATGCCGTGGTTGAGGACTGTGTAAACGCCGTGGGTGTGGATGCCAACATGGCCTCAGCAGCATTGCTTCAGCGCGTATCGGGTTTGTCGAAAACATTGGCGAAAAACATTGTCGACTACCGAGACGCCAACGGTGCCTTTGCTAACCGTAAACAGTTACTCGATGTGCCACGCATGGGGCCGAAAGCCTTTGAACAGGCGGCAGGCTTCCTACGCATTAATAATGGCGAACAGCCGTTAGATGCCTCAGCGGTTCACCCGGAAGCTTATTCAGTGGTAGAACGCATGGCAAAAGCGAATGATTTGCCGGTACAAGAGCTTATTGGCAACCATTCATTGGTTAAAAGCCTGAACGCTGCCGACTACACCGACGAGCGCTTCGGCCTGCCAACGGTAACGGACATTTTGGCTGAGCTTGAAAAACCGGGCCGTGATCCGCGCCCTGAATTCAAAACGGCGGAATTTAAAGAAGGCGTTGAGAAAGTCAGCGACCTCAAACCCGGCATGCAATTAGAAGGTGTTGTGACCAACGTGGCTAACTTTGGTGCCTTTGTCGATGTTGGCGTGCATCAGGACGGTTTGGTTCACATTTCAGCTTTAGCGGACAAGTTTGTCAGCGACCCGCGCGAAGTGGTGAAAGCCGGCGACATTGTGAAGGTAAAAGTGCTGGAAGTGGACATAGAGCGTAACCGCATTGGTTTAACCATGCGTTTAAATGACGAAGTGTCTGCGAAGCCGGCCGCTAAGACTAAGCCACAGGGTAGCAGCTCAAATAAAGGCAAGCCTCAGCGTGATCGTGGGAAGCAAAACAAGCAGCCACAAAATGCCGCTATGGGTAATGCCTTAGCCGACGCTTTTGCAAAAGCGAAACGGAAATAAATAAGAGAAAGGATTAAGCAGTAGCGCTGAATGAGTCCACGGATGGACGAACTTTATTGTCGTAGAAAGAAGCAACCATAGCGCCGCGTTCTGGCGCAGACAGAGTTTTCTTGCCTTGCTCAGCGGATGCTGCGCTGTCAGAAGAGTCTTTATCCGAGCCCTCACCTTCTAAGCTTTTCTTAAATGGCGCATTAATGCTGATATCAGGCGCTTGCTCGCCGTCTTCCCCTTCACCCTGCACTTGCTGTTGCGCTAATTCCGCTCGAGCTTGTGTGGCTTTGTTAGCAGCATCCGCAGCAATTGAGCGGTCAGCGGCAGAGGGTTGTGCCGGTGCTAATGCTGCACGGCGTACCACCTGCATTTTCTGAATAGTTGCCTGGGGGTCGCCCTGAACCGGGCTGACATCAATTTGAACCTCACCACCGACGGCATAAGACTTGCCGTCAGGTCCGCGTTCGTATTCATAAGAAGGTGAACCGGCATATTGCCCACCAACAGCAGCATGTGCTTGCTCGTGCACACGCACTTCCTGATCACGACTTTTCAGTTCATCAACTTTTTCGAGCTCCTGCTCGTCCAGTTGTTGGCCGTTCGGTTTCTTTTCTTCGGTCGCGTCAGCTTTTTTCTCGTCCTTAGTTTCTTCGGACTCAGAGCCTTTCGCTTCAGCACCTTTTTCACCTTCAGCTGAGTCCTGGCCTTTTTTGGCGACCTTGCCATTGGGTGAATAAGTTGGAGCTGCGCTGTCAGCGCTGTTGTTTTGCTTTTCAGTTGCGGTAGGTTCACTAACCAGCGCTTTCGCGGCATTGTCTGTCTGCATCGACTCCATAGGCGGAGCCGATGTAACAGGAATAGCCGGTAGCGCTGTGGTGATATTCATGGCTAGAACATTCAGTTACGCACTAGTATCGATAAGAGTGCCCAACATTTCGTCAGCGGTTTCTACTGTACGAGTATTGGCTTCAAAGTTAGTCTGCCCTTCGTTTAACGAAACCAGCGAGTCAGTTGTACTGGCGGCGTTAACACTTTGCGCCGTTTCAGTCGCAGTTTCCGTAGCTGGCTGACCACCATTTGTATTGGCATTGTCTTGCTGCTGCACGTCGTTACGACCCGCTGCAGATGCAATTTCCTGACTTGCTTCAGACACTTGCTGGTTTGCACGTTGCATACCCTGCAGGCCTGTATTCATTGCTGCGCCAATTTCCATAGTCACCTCTCTTGCACAATAAACTCATTGCGCCTACTTCGAAGAATGTACCCTCCAGTATTGATTATATTTTGTTCATTTTCAAGTACTGAAGGGTTAAATTCTTTTACGCGTGTTGTTGAATTTGGTTCAACAAAGCTTTCCAGTGACGCTTCTGCTCAGCAAGAGATTCACGCATGTCATCGACCTGTTTTTTCAATGCATCAATGTCATGGTTTAAGTGATCTTTTAAGTCCTGCGCTTTAGAGTCCAGCAGCTTTTTACGCGCTTTGTAGTATTCACGTAACTGCGTACCCAGTTGTTCGTAGTGCTCGTGCGCTTTTTCGAACAATGACTCTGGTGCGCTCAGGGCCTTCTGACGGGCCACTTTTAACTGCATTTGCAGCTTCGCACGCTCGACTTGATACGGCGAGCTGCGTTTTAGGTTACGCGCTAAACCGAACCAACTGCTGGCACGAATAAGCCATTTGGTCGGGTCAAACTGCCACCAGCGAATGCCGTTGCGATAATCACTCGCAAAAATGTGGTGATAGTTATGATAGCCCTCGCCAAAAGTCATAAACGCCAGTACGCCATTGTCGCGCGCGGTGTTTTTGTCGGTATAAGGCTGTTTGCCCCAAATATGCGCCAGCGAGTTAATAAAGAACGTCGTGTGGTGGTTAAGCACCAGGCGCAATACACCAATGACCAATAAGCCAGCCCAAATATCGCCTAGCATAAAGCCGGCGGCAATTGGCCAACCGAAGTTAACAAATAGCGTCAGCGGCAGGTAATACTTGTGCTGCCACATAACGATAGGATCTTTCTGTAAGTCTTTGACGTTGTCGTAGTCAGAATAACGACTCGCCTGATACTCGCGTAGCATCCAGCCAATGTGCGAATACCAAAAACCACGCTTCGCCGAATACGGGTCTTTGTCGTTGTCATCGACATGTGTGTGGTGCACACGGTGATCGGACGACCAGTGCAAGGCACTGTTTTGCAGCGCCACAGCGCCGCCTATTGCGAATAAAAAGCGCAATACCGGGTTAGCGTCGTACGTACGGTGCGCCCATAAACGATGGTAACCCGCAGTAATGGAAATACCCGCAAAACATGCGGTACCAAACATAACCCACCAAAATTCTGCGCCAATACCGACGGTGAACGCATATAAAGGAACACCAATGGCTGCTATAGCGAAAGTAATGGAGAACACTAGGGTGTTGAGCCAAATAAGAGGGGGTTTTTCAAAATTCTTTTGCATGTATATAACCTAAAACAATCAAAAAAGTCAGGTGACAAAACAGCGTACACCTGTTCGCTGAATGTACGGGTTTTGCGTTCAAATTACAAGCGGAAAATGTGTAAAGACCTGTGTTACTATTCGTTCAATAACAGCGAAGGATGGCAACAAATATGGCTGGGGTTCGAGCAAAACAGAAAGAAAAGACGCGCCGCGCACTGATTAACGCAGCGATGAATCAGCTTAGCGCTGAAGCCGGCTTTTCCAGCTTAAGTTTACGCGAAGTAGCACGCGAGGCAGGTATTGCACCAACGTCTTTTTACCGGCACTTCCGCGACATGGATGAGTTAGGGCTCACTCTGGTTGATGAGTGCGGTTTAGCCTTGCGTCAACTGCTTCGCCAGGCACGACAACGCATTGAAACCGGCGGATCAATTATTCGGGTGTCGGTAGAAACTTTCATGCAATTTGTGGCGGAAAACACGGCAATTTTCCGGCTACTTCTGCAAGAACGTTCAGGCCGCTCGCGCAGCTTTCGTTTAGCGGTTGTGCGTGAAATTGAGCATTTTAAAGCTGAGCTGGAAGAGTATTTAGTGAATGAGCAGTCGTTTTCTCGTGAATTAGCAGAGCTGCAGTCAGACACTATCGCCAAAATTGTATTCAGTGCCGGGGCTGACTGTTTCGACGTAAACGAAGAAGAACGCGAACGCATTACCGAAACGACTATAGCGCAAGTGCGCCTGGTTGCGCGTGGCGCCGAAGCAACAAAACGATTTATGAAGTAAACCTAAACATTAGAACAACAACGGAGACAACTATGCTTTTACGTGTAGCAGGGGGTATCGCGTTAGCGGCTTGGGCAGTCGATGCCGACGCCCGTGAAATGACGCTAATGGATACCGTAACAACAGAGTCAGTACGTATGGCTGACCTCTCGCCAACGGGCGAATTTACTGCGGTTCTTCGCTCTATTCCACGTGCGCCGTATGAAGACGACGACGGTTACGGATACACTGAGTTAGCGCTTATTAACGCGCAAGGCGAAGCTACGTCTTACCTGAGCAAAGATGACAAGTTCAGCCGCGTTAGCTTTGGCCCCAAGGGGGAATACCTTTATTTCACCGCTAAAAAAAACGGCGACGACTACCAGGAACTGTATCGCATGCCGGTTAATGGTGGTGGCGTACAGTCGGTGTTTGAATTCGACGGCAATATTGGTAGCTACGACTTAAGCGAAGACGGCACACAGTTAGTGTTCTTGTCCTCTGGCCCTAAAGACAGCGACAAAGAAAAGCTGTCTAAAAAAGGTTTTAAAGCCGAAGTGTATGAAGAGGACTTAACCTACACCCAGGCTTATCACGTAACGCTTGGTGAGGAAGACACTGAAGCTAAGGCGGTAACGCCGGATGATCAGCAAGTTTACTCAGTAGCATTTCACCCGAACAACGAACAGCTATTAGTTCGCACTGCGCCCACACCGCTTATCGATGACAACTATATGAGCAGCCAGTACCAGCTCATTGGTTTAGATGGCGAAGTGGCTGCTACTTTTGAGTCTGAAGGCAAGTTGGGTCGTGCTGAGTTTTCACCGGACGGTCGCTACTTAGCCATGATTCGTGCAGCGGACTATAATGACCCGTCTGCCGGCTCTTTGTTTGTTTACGATACTCGCGAACAAGAGCATCGCAACGTATTACCGAACTATAAAGGCTCGGTAAAAGACTTTACCTGGCGTACCGGTGAAGAACTAGTCTGGCTTGGCCACCGTGGTACGGAGTCAGAAGTTCAGGCGTTAACGCTTAAATTCCTGGAAAGCCGTGTTCTGATTGAACCAGGTGAAGCCATTGTGACCAGTATTGACGGCGAAGCAGGTAAGTCTGAATTTGTACTGACGGCACACCGCCCTTCTCACCCAAGCGAAGCTTTTAAGTACGCCAACGGCGGGTTAGAGCGCTTAACAGACTCAAACCCTTGGTTGTCAGAAATTGATATGCCACGTCAGGAAACCATTACCTATGAAGCGCGCGATGGCTTAGAGTTGGAAGGTATATTGGTTTACCCGAAAAACTACGAAGAAGGCAAAAGTTACCCGACCGTTATGGTCATTCATGGTGGTCCTGAATCGCATTACAGCAACGGCTGGTTAGATCGCTATGCGTCGCCGGTTAAGCATGCTGCATCTAAAGGCTATGCGTTGTTCTTCCCTAACTACCGTGGCAGCACCGGACGTGGCGTTGAGTTCTCAAAGCTAGGTCAGAACGACTACGCGGGTAAAGAGTTCGACGACATTGTTGATGCCAAAGAGCACCTAGTGGCCATGGGCATTGCTGATGAGTCTCGCGTTGGTATTACCGGCGGCTCTTACGGTGGTTATGCTTCGGCCTGGGGCGCAACGGCGCAGACTGAGCACTTCGCAGCCAGCGTTATGTTCGTCGGTATTAGCAATAACTTGTCGAAATTCGGCACCACCGATATTCCTAAAGAAATGCACGCTGTTCACGCGCGTAGTTACCCGTGGGACAAATGGCAATGGTACTTAGAGCGCAGCCCGATTTTCCACGCTGAGAAAGCCCGTACGCCAATTCTGATTATGCACGGTAAAGAAGACACGCGGGTGCATCCGTCACAGTCGATGGAATTGTACCGTTACCTGAAAACTCACGGTAATGTGCCAGTACGCTTGGTGTTCTATCCGGGCGAAGGCCATGGTAACCGCAAAGTAGCGGCGCAGTTAGACTACAGCATGCGTTTCATGCGTTGGATGGACACCTTCTTAATGGAAAAATCAGAAGAGAAGCCTCCGTTCGAACTGCCACACGCAGAGCAACTGAAGTAAGTTTTACCGCCCCGTTAAATCGGGACATTAAAAAACCCCGCAGCGCCTAAGGTGTTGCGGGGTTTTTAGTATTTAACCTTATACCGTTGGCTAAAGCTTAGGACCAGCTGCCACTAAGGCTTTACCGTTCTCGGTGTCGGTAAACTTCTCGAAATTGGCCACGAAACGTTCCGCTAAGTCTTTCGCACGAACGTCCCACTCACCTTCGTCTTCATAGGTGTTACGTGGGTCTAAAATGCTGCTATCTTCAACACCAGCTAACTGAGTTGGCATGGCCAGGTTAAAGTATGGCAACTCAACGAACTCAGCGTCTTCAATAGAACCGTCTAAGATAGAGTCGATGATAGCGCGCGTTGCTTTAATAGAAATACGCTTGCCAGTACCGTTCCACCCCGTGTTAACCAGGTAGGCTTCTGCGCCAGCAGCTTCCATACGTTTTACCAGTACTTCTGCATACTGAGTTGGGTGCAAACTTAAGAATGCCGCACCAAAACAGCTTGAGAAAGTTGGCGTTGGCTCAGTCACGCCACGCTCAGTACCCGCTAATTTCGCAGTAAAACCAGACAGGAAGTGGTACTGTGCCTGCTCTTTGGTCAGCTTAGACACCGGCGGTAATACGCCAAACGCGTCAGCCGTCAGGAAGATTACTTTCTTCGCGTGACCCGCTTTAGACACCGGCTTAACAATGTTGTCGATGTGATAAATAGGGTAAGAAACACGAGTGTTCTCAGTTTTCGAGTTGTCATCAAAGTCGACAACGCCGTTATCATCAACCGCAACGTTTTCTAATAAAGCGTCGCGACGAATCGCATTGTAAATGTCTGGTTCTGCTTCTTTCGACAGGTTGATGGTTTTCGCATAACAACCGCCTTCAAAGTTGAAAACACCGTCGTCGTCCCAACCGTGCTCGTCGTCACCAATCAGTGCGCGTTTCGGGTCAGTCGACAGCGTGGTTTTACCGGTACCCGACAAGCCAAAGAAAATAGCAACGTCGCCTTCTTTACCAACGTTTGCTGAACAGTGCATTGACGCAATGCCTTTTAGCGGCAGGAAGTAGTTCATCATTGAGAACATACCTTTCTTCATTTCGCCGCCGTACCAGGTACCGCCAATTAACTGGATTTTCTCAGTTAAGTTAAACGCTACAAAGTTTTCAGAGTTCAGCTCTTGTTCTTGCCACTTAGGATTAATGCACTTCGCACCGTTCATGACCACGAAGTCTGGCTCGAAGGTTTCCAGCTCTTCTTCGCTTGGGCGAATGAACATGTTTTTCACGAAATGCGCCTGCCATGCCACTTCAGTAATGAAGCGAACCGCTAAGCGTGTATCTTCGTTAGCACCGCAATAGGTGTCGACGACAAACAAGCGTTTGTTCGACAGCTGCTCAGTAACTAAGCCTTTCAGTTCTTTCCAGGTTTCGGTCGACAATGGTTTGTTGTCGTTTTTACCCTGGTCAGCCCACCACACGGTGTCACGCGTCGTGTCGTCGCGAACAATGTATTTGTCTTTTGGTGAACGGCCGGTAAATATTCCGGTATCGACAGCAACCGCTCCTAAATCCGTTACCGTGCCTTTTTCGTAACCCTGCAGGTCATCGCGAGTTTCTTCTTCAAACAGCAGGTCGTAGGACGGGTTGTGGACGATTTCTTCGACATCGGTGATGCCGTAGCGGCTCAGATCCAGATTTGGCATGACGTAAGGCTCCTGAGATTACGGTCTTGTACGTTAACGTTTAGGTCAGTTGCGCTTACTTGAAACATCCTGTTCAGTAATTGGGCAACCGGCTGAAATTCAGGGCGCGAATAGTAACCCGATTGACTAAAAAAAGATAGGGCAAAATTTTCTCAGTTCGTTAGAATGCCCGCCTGACTTAAGTAGGGGCAGTAAGCTTTTTGGACATTTATGCGTGATTCATTTCATAGCCGCATTGGCTTTATTTTAGCGGCCGCGGGTTCCGCTGTCGGGCTCGGCAACATTTGGGGCTTTCCGACGCAAGTCGCCAACCATGGTGGTGGCGCTTTTTTACTCGTGTACCTGTGCGTTATTTTTATTTTGGCTATTCCCGCCCTTTATAGCGAACTGCTCATAGGTCACAGCGCACAGGCTAACCCGGTTAAGTCATTGACTCAGCTTTCCGGTGGAAGGGCTCGCCCGGTCGGTAGGTTAATGGGCTATTTGAACGTTCTGGGCTCATGCTTAATGCTGAGCTTCTATCACGTAGTCGCCGGTTGGATGGTGGTTCACGCACTCGGTTTCCTGGCCAAAGGCGTTGGCCTCACATCGGTGTCCGAATTCCTGCTGAACAGCTCTATGCCGCGCGACTTAATATTCACGGGGCTGTTTTTAACCGCCACCGCATTAGTCGTCTTCCAGGGCGTGGAAAAAGGTATTGAGCGTTGGTCCAAGCGTTTAATGCCGACACTAGTGGTTCTGCTAGTCGGCCTTATTATTTACATGCTGACGTTACCAGGCGCCAGCGTCGGTTTAGAACGTTACCTGGTACCGGACTTCACACAAATAACCAATACCAGTATTTTGGTTGCCGCTATGGGTCAGGCATTCTTCTCACTGTCGATTGGCCTGGGCGGCATGATGATTTATGGCTCGTACTTAAAGCCCGGTGCAAAGTTGGGTCGTTTGAGTCTTTCAGTTGCGGCTCTCGATACCTTCATAGCGTTTTTAGCCGGCTTACTGATTATTCCGGCACTTTACGCAGGCATTCATTTAGGCGTTTCCGTTGGTGAAGGCACCGAGCTGGTCGGCGAAGGCCAGTTAATCTTTGCGGTACTGCCGGAGCTATTCAACAGCATGGGCGTTGCCGGTCCGTTCGTCGCATTTGCATTCTTCAGCTTACTGAGTATTGCCGCGCTAACCTCGACCATTGCTCAGGCGGAAGTTCCTGTGTCTTACTGCATTGAAGAACGCAAACTGAGCCGCCCGGTTGCGACCGCCGCGTCATTAGCGCTTATTGGTGTGTTCTCACTATTGCTTATTTTATTCTTCGAGCCACTGTTTGGTTGGATCGTCACCGCTGTCACACAGTTCCAGCTGCCGCTGTCTGGCTTATTCTATTTACTGGTAGTGGGTTGGTTATGGCGCCGCAGCAACCACTTAAAAGAAATTGCTGCGGGCAGTTTCGGGCTAACGTTATTGCGCTGGCACATTCGTTACTTATGCCCGGTTCTAATGAGTATCGTGTTTTACCACGTAGCCCTTAGCTAATACTGTCGGGTCAGGCATTACTGACCCGGACGTTTCCCCGCAAATTTCTGCTCTAAAGCCGACGCCACTCGCGCGTCGGTAAAGCCAGATACATCACCGCCATGCAATGCCACTTCTTTCACCAGCGACGACGAAATGAACGAGTTTTCTTCAGCTGGTGTTAGAAAGACGCTTTCCAAATTAGGATCCAAACGGCGGTTCATGTTCGCCAGCTGGAATTCATACTCAAAGTCGGACACCGCACGCAGTCCACGAATAAGCACCGTTGCATCGTATTCGTGAGCAAAGTCCACCAAAAGACCCGAAAAACCGACCACACTGACATTATCGAGCTTTTCGGTCACTTGCTGCGCCAGTAAAACCCGCTCTTCTAGCGTGAATAAAGGTTTTTTACTGGGGCTTTCTGCTATACCAACAACCACTTCGTTGAATAGCGCTGCTGCGCGTTCAATAAGGTCTGCATGCCCATTGGTAATAGGGTCAAAAGTGCCTGGGTAAATAGCTCGGCGATGCATAAACTCTCCTAAACCGACAAATTATCGCTCAAATTTCCCTAAAGAGTACACGCAATTGGACACCAAACAAAAGTCTGAAATTGAAATTAAGGATGCGAGTTGGGGCTAACATCAGTAAACTAGAGGGTAACGAATTTTTCAAATCATGGAGTCGAACATGAGTTCTGCGTTTTACCAGCAACTGGCCGACCAACTGGCTGAAACCAAAGCCGAAGGGCTTTACAAGAAAGAGCGTATTATTACCTCTGACCAAAGTTCTGAAATTACTGTTAATGACCACCGTGTGCTTAACTTCTGCGCCAATAACTACTTAGGTTTGGCGAACCACCCTGACCTTATTGCGGCAGCCAAAAAAGGTCTGGACGAGCATGGTTTTGGTACGGCTTCTGTCCGTTTTATTTGCGGTACACAGGACATTCACAAAACGCTGGAACAAAAGCTGAGTGACTTTTTAGGCACCGAAGACACCATTTTGTATTCGTCGTGCTTTGATGCGAACGGCGGCTTGTTCGAAACGCTGATGGGGCCGGAAGACGCCATTATTAGTGACGAGCTGAACCACGCCAGCATCATTGACGGCATCCGTTTAAGCAAAGCCAAGCGTTACCGTTACAAAAATAACAACCTGGAAGACCTGGAAGCACAACTTAAGCAAGCTGACGCTGACGGCGCGCGTCATAAGCTTATTGCAACCGACGGCGTGTTCTCTATGGACGGTGTTATTGCGGACTTAAAAGGCATTTGTGACCTGGCCGATAAATACAACGCACTGGTTATGATGGACGACTGTCACGCCACTGGTTTCTTAGGTGAGAACGGCAAAGGTACACACGAATACTGTGACGTACTGGGCCGTGTCGATATTATCACCGGCACCTTAGGTAAAGCCTTAGGCGGTGCATCTGGTGGCTACACTTCAGGCAAGAAAGAAGTCATTGATTGGTTACGTCAGCGTTCGCGCCCATACCTGTTCTCTAACTCGGTAGCACCAGCCATTGTTCAGGCGTCTATTCGCGTACTGGAAATGCTGGAAAATGGCCATGAACTGCGCGCTCAGTTGTGGGAAAACGCCCAGTACTTCCGTGAGAAAATGACTGCGGCTGGGTTTACTCTTAGCGGCGCAGATCACGCCATTATTCCGGTTATGGTTGGCGACGCACGCTTAGCATCGGAAATGGCGGATAAATTGCTGGAAGAAGATATCTACGTGATCGGATTCTCCTTCCCTGTCGTTCCTAAAGGCAAAGCTCGTATCCGCACGCAAATGTCGGCGGCTCACACACGCGAACAATTGGATCGCACCATTGAAGCCTTTACCCGCATTGGTAAAGAGCTGGGTGTGATTTAAGGAGTATTGAAATGAAAGCTTTGGCGAAACTGCATTCCAAACCCGGCATTTGGATGACCGATGTCGAGAAGCCGGAATGCGGCTATAACGATATTCTGATTAAAATTAAGAAAACAGCGATTTGTGGTACCGACGTACACATTTACAAATGGGACGACTGGTCGCAAAAAACCATTCCGGTACCTATGGTAGTCGGTCACGAGTACGTGGGTGAAGTTGCTGCTATGGGCGACGGTGTTCGTGGTTTTGAGATTGGTGATCGCGTTTCTGGCGAAGGCCATATTACTTGCGGCCACTGCCGTAACTGCCGCGCCGGCCGCCGTCACTTATGCCGCAATACGTATGGCGTTGGTGTTAACCGTCCCGGCGCATTCGCTGAGTATTTAGCACTGCCCGCAGAAAATGCGTTTAAACTGCCAGACGATGTGACCGACGAAATGGCGTCTATTTTTGACCCATTCGGTAATGCCGTACACACGGCTCTCGCTTTTGACTTAGTCGGCGAAGACGTATTGATTACAGGCGCTGGCCCTATCGGTATTATGGCGGCAGCGGTGGCTCGTCACGTTGGCGCGCGCCATGTGGTTATTACCGATGTTAACGAATACCGCCTGGACTTAGCCCGTAAAATGGGTGTCACCCGTGCGGTCGACGTCAGCAAAGAAAAGCTGTCTGACGTAATGACAGAGCTCGGCATGAAAGAAGGCTTTGACGTGGGACTTGAAATGTCAGGTGTACCTTCTGCGTTTTCACAAATGCTGGCGACCATGAACCACGGCGGCAAAATTGCTATGTTAGGTATTCCGCCAGAGAATGTCGCCATTGACTGGAACGAAGTTATTTTCAAAGGTCTGGTCATTAAAGGCATTTACGGTCGTGAAATGTTCGAAACTTGGTACAAAATGGCGAGCTTGCTACAGTCAGGCTTAGATATTTCGCCGATATTAACGCACGAAATGTCAGTCGACGACTTCGAAAAAGGCTTTGAAACCATGATTTCAGGTCAGTCGGGTAAAGTCATTCTGAACTGGGACTAAACCCTATGAGTGCAGACGAACGTACCTACGAATTAATGGAGCTAAACACCGCGGCAGAGCACTGGCAAGCCGGTGATGCGGTGTTTGCCGACATTCGCGACCCACAGTCTTTTGCGATGGGTCACATTCCGGGTGCGCAGCGCATCGACAACAGTAATTTGGGCGTATTTTTGGAGTCTGTCGACAAAAACGCCCCTATTATTGTGGTTTGTTATCACGGTATTAGTAGCCAGGGCGCCGCAGAATATATTGCGGCGCAGGGCTTTACTAATGTCAGTAGCATGAACGGCGGTTTTACCGCCTGGTCAATGTCTTACCCCGAGCACGTTAACAAGGAATAAACCATGCGCCGATTGCTGAGCAGTAAAGACCCGGAATGGATGCGAAAGCTTTACCAATATCTGCGTCAGCACGGCATACCGGTGAGTGTCACGGAAAAAGGCGAGCAGCTGGAGCTGTGGTTGCACCAAAGCAGCTACGAGGCGCTCGCTAAAGATCTTGTTCAGCAGTGCAAGGCGAACCCTGAACTGCTCGACGAAAAGCCGCAGCAGTCGGCTTCAACAAAAGACTCAAGCCAACCTTCTTCAACGTCGCGCCGCTCAGCGCCTATTTCCTTGTCACTTTTAGCGCAAAGTGGCTGGCTCACACGGATAGTCGCAGCATTATCGGCTTTGATCTTTTTAGTTCTGAATATGTGGCCAGAAGCCACGTTAGAAGCCCTAAAAATCAGCCGCTTCTTTAACGCACTGCCCTTTGACCAGCCCTGGCGTTTTGTCACTCCGGTCTTCATGCATTTCACGCTGCTTCATATTGTGTTTAATGTATTTTGGTGGTGGTATTTAGGCGGTCGTATAGAGAAGACACTGGGCACTTCCTGGCTACTGGCCCTATTCTTGTTTTCCGGCATTACCGCCAATGTTATTCAGTACCTAATGAATGGTCCTAACTTTGGTGGCATGTCCGGCGTGGTTTATGGTTTGCTTGGTTTCTGCTGGGTGTATAGCTTCCGCCGGGCGACACCGCTGTATCTGCCGCCGGGGCTCATTGTCTTTATGCTGCTTTGGCTAGTGCTGGGTTACACCGGCGTACTTTGGGTCAACGTAGCCAACGAAGCGCATTTAGCCGGATTACTATCAGGGTGCTTAGCGGGCTTTGTGGTGCGGGTGCTAAACCCCACACCCAAAATTCGTTACTGATAAATATACTTGGTAAAAATAACTTCTTTGATGACCGGGTTGCCGGTTTCCTGAGTCATTAATTCTTTGGCGCGCTCCAGGCATTTGAGTCGCAGCTGGTCACGTCCTGTCATAGTCCGAACCTGACGCTCCGTTGCCGTACTGAATATGTTTATAAAGGCATCCCGCAGTAACGGTGCATGATGTTCGACCACACTCACGTAGCTAGGGTCCGGAACCATAACTTCTACCGCAACGCGCACAAACCCCAGGCGGTAATCATTCCCTTCTTTTAAAAAGTTTGTTGTTATGTCGGGTTCAAAACCATAGTACGCAACCTCGTCTTGCGCGCTTGCAACTGTGCTTAATAAACACATTGTTAGCAGTAAACCCAATGTCCGAATCAGTTTCATATAGCCACCCAGCTTTCGCTGTTCAATTGTTTCCTCTTTGCTATCATAGCGATAGAGCTTGATAACGCCAATACAAATGACAACAGAGTTATACCCAGCACCAACATTTCCTGTCAGTGAACCGCTTAAATGGCAGGCTCCTGATAAGGTCGAGCTAACCTCTACACAGCATGACTGGCTGTGCTTCGAGGGCTCTTTAACCCAGCGTCTGAAAAGTAATTGCGGGCATTTTGAGGTTCGTTTATTAGGGCAACAGGAAATGCTGCCTCATGACGAAGAGTGCCGTCGCTTAAAGCAGAGTCAGCCCGCGGTAGTGCGCGAAGTACTGCTATACTGTGATGGTAAACCCTGGGTGTTTGCCCGCAGTATTTTCGCAAAAAGCGCCGAAAACAACGAGCAGTTGCAACTTTCAGAATTAGGTAACCGTTCATTGGGCGACTCGTTATTTCAACGAGAGGACTTAACTTCAGGGCCCATTGAAGTAGCGACTGTGGCGGAATCTCATGTTATAGGCAAACTGAACCAGCAGTGGTTTAGTCAGTCGAAACCTTTATTAGGCCGCCGCCGAATATTCTCGACCGCAGGCGAGCAACTGTTAGTGAGCGAGGTATTCTTAACGTCGTCACCACTTTACGACCATGTGTTAGAGGTACAGAGCAAGTGATAGCACAAAAACTTCAGGCTTTTTGGCAGTTAATGCGGGCGGACCGCCCCATTGGTACTTATTTGCTGGCGTGGCCAACAATATGGGCGTTGCTAATTGCCGGCACTGGTAACCCACCACTGAAAATTGTGGTGATATTTTTGCTGGGCACTTTTGTGATGCGTTCCGCCGGTTGTGTGATCAATGACTTTGCCGACCGCAACTTTGATGGTCATGTCAGGCGCACTAAGCAACGCCCTATTCCCGCCGGAAAAATTTCCGCAACGGAAGCTATTATTGGTTTCTTTATTTTGCTGGCTATTGCTTTTGGACTGGTGCTTCAGCTGAATACCAACACCGTTATGCTGAGCTTCCTGGCTGCCGGCGTTGCCGCACTTTACCCTTTCTGCAAACGCTGGACTCACCTACCCCAAGTGGTACTGGGCATAGCCTTCAGTTTCGGCATACTCATGGCGTTTACGGCACTAGAGTCCAGTGAGTGGTTTATCGCTGCTCTGTTGTTTATCGCCAATATTATTTGGACCGTGGCTTACGATACCGAATACGCCATGGCCGACCGAGAAGACGACTTAAAAATTGGCCTGCAAAGCACGGCTATTTTATTTGGTCCTTACGACAAACTCATCATTGCGTTATTGCAGCTGATTGTCATCGGCTTGCTGGCATGGGTGCTCTATATACTCACAGCGGACTGGATAGCCTGGGCGGCGCTTGCGATAAGTGTGTTGCTGTTTATGTATCAGCATTGGTTAATACGCCATCGCGAGCCAATGAAATGCTTCCAGGCCTTTTTGCACAACCATTACGTCGGTATGGTTTTCGCGATAGGCCTGGCGTTACATTACTGGTACTAAGTTTACACTAAAGGCTATTCACTCGGCTGATTGACGAACTGCTGCACCGACTGCCTTATCGTTTGCAGGACAGGCCCGTCAATCAGCTCATCAACCTGGTCACTTAACGGCCCAACCGGCTCAGCAGCAATTTGCTGACCGTCGTCATCAATTTCGACCAGCCCTTGCTGCTTAAGACTAGCAATTAGTGTTGCCATGACTTTTTTGTCATAAAACTCCGGCGCGTCAATACCATGAATAGAGCTCAAACGCTCTGCCAGGGTAATAGACTGTTTCTCAAGCTCTGCCCGCATTATTGGCTGTGCCTGCTGCAGAAGCTCTAACACAATACAGTAGCGTTGCAGAGTTTCACTGGCACTGTTGGCTAGCAAGCGCAAACGATACCACTGCGCACTTTCTCGCTTCGCAATGACACAGTCGCTACCTTCGCGGGTAATTAATTGCTGACGTGCCAGCTCCTCACACAGTGCCTCTACCCACAGCGGAATATCCTCGGCGGTGTGACTCAGGTAAAGTTCGGCTTTTAACATGGGGTAAATTGCTTGAGTGCGCTCGACAATTTCATCTACCGACACGCGCTTTTTCGCCATAATGATTGAGGCAATAATGCCCGGCACAACCATCATGTGCAGTATGTTGTTACGGTAATATGTCATCGCAATAGCCGACATACGTTCGAGCGAGATAACTTCGCCCATAGTATCTGACTCAACTTTAAACTTATCGGTGCGCAGCGCCTGCTGCCACAATTCTTCCGGCGTTTCTTTAGGCACACTAATATCGGTACTGTAAGGCACTTCTTTTAACACACCCAGATACACTTCCAGCTGAGCTAATAGCTCTTCTTTCGTCAGCGCATGATGCTCAGAGCTGAGCAATGCCAGAGCCGTTAGGTTCACACTGTTTGCGGCTGCAGAGTCGTTTATGCCCTGCATAACACGCTCAGCCAAACCATTGACCACAGGGGTTAACCAATTCGGTCTTAGCGGCTCTTCGGCCCCTCGCGTTACCGACTTATGCCAGTCGGGCGCATTACAGTCCAGCGTATGCTTTAAGTCGATAGGCTGACCGAAAGTCACAAAGCCCTGACCAAAATTACGCAATTTGGTAATTGTTTTTAGAATTTGAAAAACGGATTCTTTCTCTTTGTCCTTACCTTTTAACTCCTTCAGGTAAGTGGCGACTTCCATGATGTGTTCATAACCGAGATACACCGGCACCAACGACACTGGGCGTTGTTGATCACGCAGCATACCCTGAACGGTCATAGCGAGCATGCCAGTCTTTGGCGGCAATAAACGCCCAGTTCTGGAACGACCGCCTTCACTGAAGTATTCCACCGGGTAGCCTTTTTGAAACAGCCAGCACAAGTACTCGCGAAATACCGCGGAATAAAGCTTATTGCCACGGAAACTGCGGCGTATAAAGAACGCTCCACCACGACGGAAAATGCCGCCAACCGGGAAGAAGTTCAGATTCACCCCTGCTGCAATATGCGGCGGCACCAAGCCTTCTTTATAAATAACATAGCTCAGTAGCAAGTAATCCATGTGACTTCTGTGACACGGCACGTAGATAATTTCGTGTCCCTGCTGAGCAAGACGACGTATGCGTTCACCGCCTTTTACATGAATACCGTTATAAATACGGTTCCACATCCAGGTCATAAAGCGGTCAAGTACTCGCACTAACGTCGAGCTGTAATTCGCCGCAATTTCGTCAATGTAAGAGAGTGCTTTTTTGCGAGCTTCCTCTTCACTAATTTTTTTGCCTTTGGCCTCGTCGGCAACGGCCTTCTTGAGCGCTGGCGTGTTAATGAGCTGCGCCATAAGCTCTTTCCGATGACTGAGCTTGGGTCCGGCAACTGCATGACGCATGCGAACAAAGTGAACACGGGCAACACGCGCCAATTTATGGGCTATGCGCATGTCTGCGCCGTAATCATTAGCCATTTGACCTAAACTGACGCTACGCGAAAAGCGCAACAAAACCTGACGACCTGAAAAAAGCACAAGCCAGAATTTACGGATAGCGCCTGGGTTATCGAGGTCACCCGTCATTGCCTTGCCGGCAGTTGCTTCCTGGCCTGCCTGGCGCCCCCAGAACACCCCTGCGGGTATCAGCTGTAAGTCGAGGTTGCTATTGTCTTTATGTAACTTCAATAACTGATGGAATTCTTGCACCGCTTTTTCAGAGGTTTCGTTGGCAAATTCTTCCAAATACATAACCCGGCTGTATTCTTTGCCATTAATTTCAAGCGGTTCGAGAGGATCAGGCAAGCCTCGGCGCTTAGCTGCACGCTGCAATATGGACAGATCAGCAGTGGAGGTTGAGCGCATAACGTAAGCCACCGGCTTTTGCACCGTGGTTTTGTGATCAGTTTCATCGCCGTCCCAAATATCTTCGAACCGTGTTAGCCAACGTAACGGATACTTCAACACCGCGTAAAAAGGGCTTCTTTTGCTCATACATCAACCTCTGTTTTAAACAGAGCTATAGGATACCAACTTAAAAAATAAAAGTCGTTGATGAAATGACTTGCGAAATAAAAATACCTGTATATACTCACAGTATCACTGTACATAAACACAGGTTCGAATATGCGCCCTTTAACACCAAGACAGTCGGAAATACTAGAGCTTATTAAAGACAATCTGCACGCAACCGGTATGCCGCCGACACGTGCGGAAATTGCCTCTAAGCTGGGTTTTCGTTCTGCCAACGCCGCCGAAGAGCATTTAAAAGCGTTAGCACGTAAAGGTGTTATTGAAATTATGCCTGGCATGTCTCGCGGCATTCGCTTAGTCGGCGACGACTTTGATGTCGCCGAAGGTTTGCCGCTGATTGGCCAGGTCGCCGCCGGTGAGCCGCTGCTTGCAGAACAGCATGTTGAAGGACATTACAAAGTCGACGAATCATTATTTCAGCCTGCCGCCAGCTTCTTATTGAAAGTCAACGGTATGAGCATGAGAGACATTGGTATCTTGGACGGTGACTTACTTGCCGTGCATAAAACTGAGCAAGCCAGAAATGGACAGGTTGTTGTTGCTCGGGTTGAAGACGAAGTCACGGTAAAACGGTTTGAGCGCAAAGGTCGCACTGTCTTGTTACATCCGGAAAATCCAGAATTCTCCACCATCACTGTTGATCTAGCATCGCAAGTATTCGCGATTGAAGGTCTGGCGGTTGGTGTTATCAGAAATGGAGCTGCACTATGAAAATTCAACAGAACAACAAATTGCACCACCCGGGTTTGTGGAAAGCTGCACCGACTGATATTAAGTTTGAACAAGAAACAGGCGCAGAGGCAGTCGAGACAGACGCCTTATCACCAGCTGTTCAGAATGCTTTACAACAAAAGCCAAGTGAGTGGGTTACTGTTATCGGCGGTGACAAAAATGTCATTGCCCAGCTTATTGAATCCGGTGTTGCGGAGCATCAAATTCGTTGGTTACGCAGTCACTCTGCCGAACGTTGTGAGTGGGCATTGGAGCAAGCGCTATTAGCGGGAAACAGCAGTATGGTTATTGCCTATCTCGACTCTGTCTCAAGCCGCACATGGCAGCGCGCAAAAATGGCAAGTAAATTAAGTCACACTCAATACTTCCTGTTTGATAAAAACACACTAACATCCCACCTCCACTAAATCCTCGTTAGTGTGTTTCTTCCTTGATAGGCTGCTTCGGCAGCCTTTTTTTAACAGATCCGCTCATTTATTGACCATTTGTTTGATTTGATCTGGATCTTTCTTTGTAAATTAGTTAATAAATGTACTACCCGACTATAAAAATATTATAACAACGATAATTATAACAAAGAGTCTGTAGAGAAAGTGATTTCTGGGGAGAAGCTGTTCCTTTTTCTGCTTACCTCTTTGTTCTTCGAATTTTGATCGGAATTGGCCTTTCGGTCTCATTGAAGAATAAGAGGAGAAGTCACGTGAAAATGAAGCCTCTGTGGGCACTATTGGCTATGTTGAGCTTACCTGCTAGCGCAGAAAACCAACTCAACCTAACCAAGGGTGTTACTGAAGTCAGTAACCGAGTTTACGACCTGCACATGACGATATTTTACATCTGTTGTGCCATTGGTGTGGTCGTGTTCGGTTTAATGTTCATTTCGATGATTCGCCATCGCAAATCGAAAAACCCCAAACCAGCGAATTTCCACGAGAACGTAAAAGTTGAAATTGCCTGGACCATTATTCCACTGTTAATTCTTGTGGGTATGGCCATTCCGGCAACAACAACCCTAATTGCTATGGAAGATACATCAGACGCTGATGTCACTATTCAGGTTACGGGTTCGCAATGGAAATGGCACTACAAATACTTCGAGAATGACGTTGAGTTCTTCAGTCGTTTGGCGACTCAACAAGAACAAATAGACAATAAATTCGACAAAAGCGAAAACTACTTACTCGAAGTCGATCGCCCGCTGGTTATTCCAACGGGTCAAAAAGTCCGCTTCCTGGTAACTTCCGACGACGTTATTCACAGTTGGTGGGTTCCTGACTTCGCGGTTAAGAAAGACGCTAACCCCGGCTTCATCAACGAAACCTGGACCAAAGTAGACGAGCCTGGTATTTACCGTGGTCAGTGCGCCGAGCTTTGCGGTCAGGATCACGGATTCATGCCTGTGGTTGTTATTGCCAAAGAGCCGGCTGAATACGAAAAGTGGATAACCGAGCTTGAAGCAGAGCAAGAAGCCGCTCGCGAGCGTGAGCAAGAGCTCTTAGCCATGGAAATGTCAGAAGACGAACTCATGGACTTAGGCGAGAAAGTTTACAACAGTACTTGTGCTTCATGTCACCAACCTACCGGCCAAGGTGTTGACGGCGTATTCCCTGCATTGGCAGGAAGCGGTGTATCTGTCGACCCAGACGCTAAAGCAAAACATATAGACATCGTTGTTAATGGCGTTACCGGCACTGCTATGCAGGCGTTCGGCCAACAGCTGAGCATGCGTGAGCTTGCAGCTGTTATCACCTACGAGCGTAATGCCTGGGGTAACGACACCGGCGACCTGATACAGGCAGCCGACATTAACGAAGTCATGAATCAATAAGGAGACGGTGATGAGCACAGCAGTCGAAGCAAACCATCACGACGCACACCACGATCATAAGCCGTCTGGTATTGGTCGCTGGCTATTTACAACCAACCATAAAGACATTGGTTCAATGTATTTATGGTTCAGTTTTATTATGTTTTTAACCGGCGGTGCCATGGCTATGGTTATCCGCGCGGAACTTTTCCAGCCGGGTCTGCAACTGGTTGATCCGCATTTCTTTAACCAAATGACCACGGTGCACGGCCTTATTATGGTCTTTGGTGCTGTTATGCCTGCCTTTACCGGCTTGGCTAACTGGATGATTCCAATGATGATTGGGGCGCCGGACATGGCATTGCCTCGTATGAATAACTGGAGCTTCTGGATTCTTCCATTTGCTTTCATTATTCTGCTGGGCTCTTTGTTCATGGAAGGTGGCGGTCCTGCCTTCGGTTGGACATTCTACGCGCCGCTTTCAACCACTTACAGTTCAGACTCTACCGCACTGTTCGTGTTCTCGGTTCACATTATGGGTATTTCATCCATTATGGGTGCTATTAACGTCATTGTGACCATAATGAACATGCGCGCGCCTGGTATGAACTACATGAAAATGCCGCTGTTTGTCTGGACTTGGTTAATTACAGCATTCCTGCTAATTGCAGTTATGCCAGTATTGGCAGGGGCAGTCACCATGGTATTGACCGATAAATACTTTGGTACTAGCTTCTTCGATGCCGCAGGCGGTGGTGACCCGGTTATGTTCCAGCATATTTTCTGGTTCTTCGGGCATCCTGAAGTCTACATCATGATTCTACCGTCCTTTGGTATTATCTCGGCAATTATTCCCGCGTTTACGCGAAAACGGCTGTTTGGCTACTCGTCGATGGTGTATGCAACCGCCGCCATTGCGTTACTGTCATTCCTGGTGTGGGCTCACCACATGTTTACCACCGGTATGCCGGTCTTCGCAGAGCTGTTCTTTATGTACTGCACCATGCTCATAGCGGTGCCAACCGGGGTGAAAGTCTTTAACTGGGTTGCCACTATGTGGAAAGGCTCGATGACATTCGAGACGCCTATGCTATTTGCGCTAGCCTTTGTCATTCTGTTCACCATTGGTGGGTTCTCTGGGCTTATGTTGGCAATTACACCGGTCGACTTCCAGTACCACGATACTTACTTTGTGGTTGCACACTTCCACTATGTATTAGTATCCGGTGCTATTTTCTCGATTATGGCGGCGGCTTATTACTGGCTACCCAAATGGACTGGTCACATGTACGACTCGACATTGGCGAAAACCCACTTCTGGGCGTCAGTCATTTCAGTGAACGTACTGTTCTTCCCAATGCACTTTGCGGGACTGGCCGGTATGCCACGTCGTATTCCTGACTACGCGACTCAGTTTGCCGATGTGAACCAAATTACCAGTATCGGTGGTTTTGCGTTCGGTCTGTCGCAGCTGATTTTCTTGTGGGTTGTTATCAAATGTGTGAAAGGCGGCGAAAAGGCAGAAGCTAAGCCGTGGGAAGGCGCAGAAGGCCTGGAATGGACCGTTCCATCTCCGGCTCCGTATCACACCTTTGAAAAACCACCGAAAGTGGATTAAGGCTTATGTCTGAAGAACGTCCGAATAACAGCATTCTGGTTAAGCGACTGTTACTGACAGTCGCTGGAATGTTTGCGTTTGGGTTCGCACTGGTGCCGTTGTACGACGTGTTCTGTGAAGTCACGGGCTTCAACGGCCGTACCAGCAATGAAGCTGCGACTTATGAAATGGTCGAGGTGGACGAGTCACGAACCATTCGGGTTCAGTTTTTGACTCGTAACGCCCAGGGCATTCCGTGGAAGTTCGAACCTTCGATAAAAGAAGTTCGTATTCACCCGGGGGAGACCAAAGTCGTTAACTTTTTAGCGGCAAACCCGACCGCGTCCGATATGGTTGCACAGGCTATTCCTTCGGTAGCACCCGCTGAAGCGTCGTTGTACTTAAACAAAGTCGAGTGCTTTTGTTTTAACCAACAGCCGCTAGCGGCCGGTTCTGACACCGAAATGCCCATGCAGTTTTATGTCGACCCGGACATTCCGGACCATATTACAACCTTTACCCTGTCATACACGCTGTACGATATGACAGCCAATACGTCCGCTGAGCAAATGTCTCAGTTATTAAAAACAGAATAAGGAAAGACGTTATGGCAGAACAACAAAGTTATTATGTTCCTGCTTCCAGCCCTTGGCCGATAGTCGGCGCTGTCGGCCTGGGACTTATTGCGTGGGGCGCAGGCCACACCGTTATTGATATGTCGAAAGAACAAGACGGCTACGGCAGCACCGTACTTATTGCCGGGCTTGTTGTCATGGCGGTTATGCTTTTTGGCTGGTTCCGCGACCAAATTCACGAGTCCATGAAAGGTTTGTACAGCGACCAGTTAGGCGTTTCTTACAAGCAAGGCATGAGCTGGTTTATTTTCTCAGAGGTTATGTTCTTCGCCGCCTTCTTTGGTGCCTTGTTTTATGCCCGTGTTATTGCCGTTCAATGGCTAGGCGGTGACAGTAATAATGCTATGACCAATGAAGTGCTTTGGCCGGAATTTGTCGCACATTGGCCATTGGTGAACACGCCGGGCGGCACAGAAACACAGGCAATGGGTTGGTACGGCTTGCCGGCTATCAACACCATCATTCTGTTAATTAGCTCGGTTACCTGTCACTTTGCGCACACAGGCCTTGAGCAAGGTAAACGCAAACAGCTGACCGCCATGCTGGGTGTGACCATTATTCTTGGTCTAATCTTCCTGTACCTGCAAGGTGCGGAATATGTACACGCATACAAAGACCTTGGACTAACCCTGGACTCAGGCATTTACGGTAATACCTTCTACATGCTTACCGGCTTCCACGGTCTGCACGTGACCTTAGGTACCGTCATGCTCATTATTATGTTCCTGCGGGTCCTGAAAGGCCACTTCACACCGGATAATCACTTCGCATTCCAGGCCACCAGCTGGTACTGGCACTTTGTTGATGTGGTTTGGTTATGTTTATTCGTGGTGGTTTACGTACTGTAAGAAAAGCGCCCCGTTTAATAGGGGCGTGGATTTAACGGCAAAAAGCCGCCGTAAGTGGCCGCTATTAATGCAATTAAAATAATAGCGGCTATTCCCACTCGTTTTCCCAAATAATGAGACATCGGTGGTTTGTTGGGATCGTTACGCAGCATCGAAAATAATGCGCGAAACAAATTCACCACCATATATACGAGCAGTAGAACAATAATGACCTTAAAAACGACCAACATAAAAATTCCCCTTGTTGCAACAATCATTACTTTGCTGGCAATTGGGGTGTTGGTCAAGCTTGGCTTTTGGCAGTTAGACAGAGCTGAGGAAAAACAGCAGCTGTTTGCCGACTACGAGTCTCAACAAACTAATGAAGCTCGGCCTTTAAGCTCTATCAAAGACTTAAACGCAGATAAGCACCGGTTTACTTATGTGTCAGTCATCGGCGAGTTTCAGCCGGCGCCGGTGTTATTACTGGATAATAAAATTCAGGACGGAACTGTTGGCTACAATGTGTTGGGCTTTTTTCAACCAGACTCGCCCGAACTGACAGTACAACTGGTTAATCTGGGCTGGGTTCCGGCGCCCACGTTACGCAGCGATATTCCCGAGATTGAGTTCCCTGACGGCAAGCTAACACTCACCGCCTATCTGTATTTCCCGAGTCAAAACGAGCTAACCCAGAATTCCTTCGAATACGCTACAAATAATGACTCCGTTCGTATTCAGGAAGCGACACCAAATGCACTTTCTCAGGAGTTCAACCTGACACCCCGCTCTCACCTGCTACTGCTTGAAACCCCAGAAAATATCGGCTGGCAACGAGACTGGGAACCACAAGTCATGAAACCAGAAAAGCACTATGGATATGCGACACAATGGTTCTCTCTTGCGGTCGCATGTTTGGTGATTTTCGTAATTGCTGTTATAAAACTTAACAAACAATCAAAAAAAGAAGAGGAGACCCAATGAGCTCCCCAAATCGCTCAAGAAAAGCTATTTTAACGGTGTTTGCGTTATTCCTATTACCAGTCATAGCTGCCTGGGTTATTTTATCGCAGAACTGGTATGAAGCAGGCACCAACAAAGGCACTTTACTACAGCCGCCTGTTACGCTGAGTTCAGAAGTCGATACACTGCCGGAAGGCTGGAAACTGGGCTATATACCTCCCGAAAACTGCGACCAAACCTGCAAAAATGCTCTCTACGTCATGAATCAGGTTGATGTAGCCATTGGCAAGGACACCGATCGCTTAACTCCGGTCACTTTTCACGACAACAATGACCAGCTTTCAGGTTATGAGCGTGATGCGCCGCAAATAACTCCAATAACAGCGCCGGCTATCATTCGCGAGCTTCACAATTTACCCGCCAATACGCTGTTCATCATCGACCCTATGCACAACGTTATGCTGTACTACCCAACGCATAGCGACAAAGAGGCGATGATTAAAGAAGGCAAGAACGTACTGGCTGATCTTCGCAAGCTGCTTAAGCTCAGTCGAATTGGATAAGGAGCTTAGCAGATGAGAACTCTGGTTAAAATTAGCGTATTTTTTGCCTTTGTTGTTATTGTTTTAGGCGCTTTCACCCGCCTTACTGAAGCCGGGCTAGGTTGCCCCGACTGGCCGGGCTGCTACGGTTTTTTGAAAGTGCCTTCGCAGGAAGAGCATATTATGCAGGCGGAGCTTCGCTTCCCGGACGCCCCGGTTGAACAGGACAAAGCCTGGAATGAGATGATCCACCGATATTTCGCGGGCACACTTGGCATTCTTATTCTGGTGATTGCTGCTGCCTCCTGGGTAAGAAGCCGCAAACCTAGCCACTACCCAACACCAGTGAAATTGCCGACACTGCTGCTAGGCCTGGTCATTTTCCAGGCCGCACTGGGTATGTGGACTGTGACTATGAACTTACAACCGCTGATAGTCATGGGCCATTTGCTGGGAGGGTTCTCGGTCATATCACTGCTTTACCTGCTGTCACTGAGGCTGTCCGACTTCCGGTTAGCAGGCGGCGACCCCGAACTTCGACGATACCGGGGCCTGGCACTTTTTGCGATGCTAGTCGTTATTGGACAAATAGCTCTGGGCGGTTGGGTCGCAGCCAACTACGCCGCTGTTGCCTGTACCGAGCTGCCATTTTGTGAGGGAGACTGGACGTCAAACTTAGACTTTGCCGGCGCGTTTAGTATTCCGGAAGCCGACACCTACCAGTTTGGTGCTCACGACTATGATGACCGCATGACCATGCATGTTATTCACCGTATAGGCGCTATTGTGACCTTCTTAGTGTTGTGCACGTTACTGTTTAAATGTTGGCGCAAAGCGAAGTCTCAATTTTTCCGAAGTAAGCTATCTGTTATAGGCTTGTTATTAGTTTTGCAAATTGCGCTGGGTATTAGTAACGTAGTCTTTCAATTACCGCTTTGGAATGCGGTAGCTCACAATGCCGTTGGGGCATTATTGCTGCTGTCTTTGGTCGGGTTGAATTACAACCTGTCCAGAAAAGCGTAAGGAGTCGTAGTTATGCAATCCGTTGCCACAAAACAAATAACAAAAACGCGCAACGCACATTGGCGAGACTACCTTGAGTTAACCAAACCTCGTGTCGTCGCGTTATTACTGCTCACTGCCGTTGTTGGCATGTGCCTGGCCACTGAGCAACTTGTTTCTCTGTCGGTATTAGTGCCTGCCTTAACCGGTATCGGCTTAATGTCTGCTGCTGCCGCAGCGGTTAACCACTTGGTCGATCGCCACATAGACGCAAAAATGGCTCGAACGCTTCGTCGTCCGCTGCCTCAGGGGAATTTATCGCCCGCTAAAGTCATCACTTTTGCGACCACTATCGGTGTTATCGGTTTTGTCACCCTGTACGCTTGGGTGAACCCGTTAACCGCTTGGTTAACCTTTGCGTCTATGGTCGGCTACGCCTTTATTTACACCATGTTTTTGAAGCGCGCGACACCGCAGAATATCGTCATTGGTGGCTTGGCAGGAGCCGCACCGCCGCTGTTGGGTTGGACCTCAGTTACCAATGAAATATCGGCCTTCCCTGTTCTGTTGGTAATGATTATTTTCACCTGGACGCCACCACATTTCTGGGCGCTAGCTGTACATCGTGCCAAAGATTACGCACGGGCAGAAATTCCGATGTTACCAGTAACTCATGGTATCGAGTTCACTAAGACCTGTATTTTCCTGTATACCATTTTGCTGGGCGTGGTTTGCCTAATGCCATTCCTTATTGGCATGACCGGTATGATTTATCTGGTGGGTGTTACAGCTTTGAACGCTATATTCCTGGCTTATGCATGGAAGCTGAAATACGCACCGAATAAGAAAACAGCCTTTAACATGTTTGCCTTCTCTATTTGGCACCTGATGCTGCTGTTCGTTATTTTGCTGGTTGATCACTACGTATAGGGTAATTTATGAGTCGTTTCATTACCGTTATTGTTGCTGTTATTGCGTTAATTGCCGGCTGGCTGGTGTATAGCAACTTACCACAGGCGAAACCTGAAGCGCTTATTTACGAGCCGCCTCGTGCATTGAAGCCTTTTACCTTAACCAGCACTAATGACGGTGAGGTTTCAAACGACGCATTGAAAGGCCAGTGGACTCTGCTGTTTACCGGCTACACCTTTTGCCCCGATATCTGTCCGACCACCATGTCAGACCTGAAGCAGGCACTACCAGATCTGCAAAAAAGTGCCGATGCACCGGTGAAAGTCTGGATGATTTCGGTAGACCCTAAACGTGACAATATAGAACGACTTCAAGAATACGTTGGCTATTTCGGCGACAATTTTGTCGGTGTGCGCGCTGAACATAAGTCGCTGTTTCCCTTCGTACGCGACTTGGGGCTAATGTACTCCATACCGGAAGAAGGTGAAGAGAATTACCTGGTGAATCACAGTGCCGCCATTATTTTGGTGAACCCCGATGGACACCGCAAAGCTATTTTCAATGCCGACCACAAGCGTGGGGAAATACCTGTGGTCGACATGGAACAGCTAAAACGCGACTTTTCAATTATCGCTGACTAGCTCAGTCGGGCCAGGAGCCTTGTGCGTCGGGACGAATAAGCGCTATTGAATACCAATAGTAACGCGACTCCGACGCACTGGGCGCGGTGCAATTAACACGCGAACGACCCACCGGTAAGTCAGTGGTTACTTCTACGGTAAAACGCGTGTCACTGTGCCATTCCGGCTTTAACACCTGACCACCTGAGAAACACCGTAGCTGATTCGTGCGCACATCTTTTAACGCTTCATCACCCGTTAGAGTAACCTCCAGTGTCGGTTGCGTGTTTTCATAATCGAGCAATGGCTCTTCAGGTGTGTAACTGACCACCGGCATCGCCTTGGAGCGTAGCTTTGTCTTTAGGGTCTCTAAGTTGGCGTAAATACCCGATGCCGGGAAACGAGTAATCGCAGTTTCTTCGCTCCACTCCGACCAAGGCCCAGAGTGCTGAGCAAATGCCAGAAAGCCCCAGTCATCAAGCAGCGCTCTGAGTTCGTTATCGTACTCACCGTATGGGTACGCGAAATACTTTTCCTGATCTCCTAAGTTTTCGTCGATAGCCTCTTGTGCGCTGACAACATCATAATGCATGCGCTCAACCCACTGCTCTTTGGTTTCGTCGGGCTCGCGGCGAATTAAATGAGCGTGGGTCTGACCGTGGTTAGCAATGCGAGCACCTCGAGCTTCCAAATCTTTCAGCTCCTCCCAACCCATATAGTGACCTTGATGCTTAGCCATTAAGTTCGGGTTCACAAAGACGGTATATGGCATTTCGTATTGCTCGAGCAAGTCAGCCGCGTTTTCATACACATTTTGGTAACCGTCATCGAAGGTAATAACAACCGCTTTTTCAGGCAACTCGCCGTTACCTTCAATGGCTTCTTGGGCCTGCTTAATATCAATGACGTTAAAATTATTGTCTTTTAAGTAGCTCAGGTGCTCTTTAAAGGTGTCAGGATCAATAGAAGTGACCGCCGGCGTACTGTCGCTAACGTGGTGGTACTGCAAAACAACGACACTATCATTGGCCGCCAGGCTTTCTGATGAGCAGCCTAAGCTCAACACCGCGCAACTGCCCGCCAGTAATTTGTTCAACACCTTCATAGTCACTCCTGATACAGTATAAGTACTTGAATTAATACTTTAAAAAGTCACGAAAAGTTTATGCGAACGTTTTTGGGGTTTCCAACCGTTGACCACAGGCATGTGTTTGCCATTGCACTGCCTATGATTGTGTCCAATATCGCCGCGCCGCTTCTCGGCTTGGTTGATACTGCCATCATAGGGCATTTGCCAGACGCTATCTACTTATCGGCCGTTGCGGTCGGTGCCATGGTCGTCAGCTTTATTTATTTGCTGGCTGTGTTCCTGCGTATGGCGACCACGGGCTATATAGCGCAGTCTTATGGGGCTAAAGACTTGAGTGCACAGCGCCAGCATTTCAACAATGGTGTCATTATTGCAGTCATTCTGGGTTTGGTTATTGCCTTTGCCAGCCCCTGGATTAACGACGCCGCCATGTGGGTTGTCGCACCTTCGGCTGAATTAGAACCCTACGCCCGCGAGTACATTAGTATTCGTTTATGGTCAGCCCCTGCCGCCCTTATGACGTTGGTAGCTTTAGGTGTGCTACTGGGCCGCCAAAATAGCCGCAAAGCCATGTTGTTGGTTATTATCACAAACGCCGTTAACGTGGTGATGGACGTAGTACTGATTATCGGCCTGGATTTAAACGTGAAAGGTGCGGCCTGGGCGTCGCTGATAGCTGAGTGGGTCACCGCCATTGTTGGCTTCTACTGGACCGCTCGGACGCTGCAATGGTCACTGCCGCATTTCGTTGTTAGCGGGCAGGCACTAAGGCGCTTTCTTGGTGTTAACGGTAACATCTTCGTTCGAAGTTTGGTTCTACAGCTGTGTATGGCCACCATGACCGGTTACGCAACTCGTTACGGCAGTACACTGGTTGCCGTTAACGCCGTGCTTATGCAGTTTTTAATGCTCATATCTTTAGGACTAGACGGTATTGCTTATGCGGTCGAGGCGCTAGCCGGAGCTGCAAAAGGACAGAAAAAGCCCGATAAAATTCGCTACTGGTGCAAAATAACCCTGCTTTGGTCGTCATTATTTGCCGTCAGTTACACCTTAGTGTTTGCCATTGCCGGTGAGCAGATTATTCGTCTCATTACAGATATTCCCGAGGTCGTGAATACCGCCATGAACTATCTGCCGTGGATAATTCTTATGCCGATTATCGCGCACTGGAGTTATTGGTTTGACGGGGTGTTTATTGGCTTATCTATGAGCAAAGGGATGCGCAATACCATGCTGCTATCCGCTTTAATCGGTTTTATGCCGTTGTGGTGGTTAGGATTGCCGCTGGAGAACCACGGTTTGTGGTTGGCTCTCAGCGGCTTTTTACTCATGCGTGGTGTTACCCAGGCTATTTGGTTATGGCGAACTAGTAGTAAGAGTGCTCACCGTGCTCATGTTCGGTAACATCGCGTACACCGGTAATTTCATCCGGGAAGCGCTCCAGCAACTCTTTCTCAATACCATTTTTAAGTGTCACGTCTATCATGCTGCAACCATTACAACCACCACCGAATTGAAGTATCGCGACACCGTCATCGGTAATTTCAGTGACCATAACCTGACCACCGTGGTTTGCTAACTGCGGATTAATTTCCACCTGAATGACATACTCAACACGGTCTACTAACGGCGCGTCGTCAGCTACTTTGCGCGCTTTTGCGTTGGGCGCTTTCAACGTCAATTGAGAGCCTAGTTCCTGCTCTTCAAAGTCAATGGCTGCGTCTTCAAGAAACGGTGCGCTACCCGAGTCGACTACCGCGTCGAAACCGTTAAATGGCAAGCGCTCATCGTCTGGTTCAACTGCGTCTGGTGGACAATAAGAAACACCGCATTCTGCGTTTGGCATACCCGGATTGACCACAAACACACGAATGTTGGTGCCCTCTGGTTGTTCTGCCAATAGCTTTTGAAAATGCGACTGCGCGGCTTCTGAAATACGAATCATAAACTGGTTACCTCACGGCTTATACCTGAGTAAATTACTAGGGTATAGTGTACCTGACATCCCACTCACTTTCTAGTCACCCTGATTATAAGCAATAGCCCATGCGTCAACATGTTTTGCCCCTTTTCTATAAAGCGCATCTGCCGCAGCCATTACCGTGGCTCCGGTGGTAATAACGTCATCAAGTACCGCAACTGACTGTCCGTTAAAATCAACCAGGGCCAGCTGACTTTTATGACTGTTATGCCAACGCTCTCGTTTGCTGGTTAAATGCTGCATTGGCTTTTTTCGCACGACTCTCAACGCATTAGATACATACCGAATATTTAGTAAGCTAGCGACTTCACGCGCAACAAGCGCAGTTTGATGAAAGCCGCGCTTATGCCAGGAAGTTTCAGTCATGGGCATAGCGACAATAGAGTCCGGCAGCGGCTTGCCCTGATAACACAAGGTGATATGCGCCGCCAGAATTCGGGCGAACACTGAAGACAACTCAGCTCGATACTGAAACTTATAAAGTTGCATCAGTTGGCGGGTTTGAGGCTCCCAGCGCAGGCTGGCAAACCAATAGCGACACTGCTGCTCGGTTAGTGCATGATTTAAGTCTGCCAAGTGCTGACAACAAGCTGGATACCAGCGAGGTAACGCCAGCTCACAGTAGCCGCAAAAGCCGCTATTGCCAGCTTGGTTCGTACCACAACTCCAACACTTGCCGCGACCAAACTGGTTGGCGATATCTCTTAAAAACGCTAGCATAAGCGCAGTTAACCGTTTGCTATTAACGTTGAGGAAGTATAGTGAGTCTATCTATTCAGTGCCACGGGGCAGGAACGCCTTTAGTTGTAATCCATGGCTGGGGAATGAACTCGAATATATGGCAGCCGGTTATTCCTTCCTTAAGTGACAACCACAATGTCTACTCGGTTGACTTACCAGGCTTTGGTGACTCCTCCTGGCCGTTCGAAGAAGCGGTTAATTTAGAGATTTTAGTCGACGCAATAGCGCCTGCATTACCTGAAAAGTGCCACGTTATGGGCTGGTCATTGGGTGGCTTAGTTGCTACACAGTTTGCCCTGAAACATCCAGCTAGAACGCTGTCGCTGACAACCGTGGCTTCTTCACCACACTTTGTTGAATCGGACAGTTGGCCGGGTATAAAGCCTAATGTTCTTGAGCAGTTTCAGCGCCAACTCGATTCCGACTTTCGCAAAACCATAGAGCGCTTTTTGGCAATACAGGCAATGGGCAGTAGCGACGCCAAAGCACAAATAAAATTAGTAAGAGAGCTTATTTTCAGTAAGCCAACACCAGAGCAAAAGGTACTGAAAGAGACATTACGGCTATTGCAGGAGTGCGACCTTCGCGAACAGCTCGCCAATATAGAGGTACCTTTTTTACGGCTTTATGGTCGCCTGGACAGCTTAGTGCCGGAGCGCGCCATTACAAACATTGACGCACTGGCGCCGCAGTCAACATCGTTCACGTTTAATAAAAGCTCGCACGCACCGTTTTTATCAGAGCCAGACGACTTCTCCCGCATACTCACTGAGTTTACGCAGCGTTAACGCTGGCAGGTCGTGCAATATACAGTACTGCGTTGACCCAGCCGAATTTCTTTCAGACGCTGACTGCAGACCATGCACAACTTGCCGCCACGCCCGTATACCTGAAGCTTTTGTGCAAAGTAGCCCGGCGCGCCGTCTACTTGGGTGAAGTCACGAAGTGTCGTGCCACCCTGCTCTATTGCCTGCGCTAAAGTGTCTTTGATAATAGGGACTAACTTCTCGTAGCGCTGTTTACTGATCTTACCGGCGGCGCGTTTAGGATTAATACCGGCTTTAAACAGAGCTTCGTTCGCGTAGATATTACCGACGCCAACCACCACCCGGTTATCCATAAGAAAGGTTTTGACTGGCTGCGTGCGCTTGCGTGACTGCTCGAACAAGTAGTCCGCATGAAACGCATCTGTTAAAGGCTCAGGCCCTAAGTGTTTCAATAAATCATGAACGTCAGGCTGCTCTTTGGTAAATAGCAAGGCACCAAAGCGACGCGGATCGTTCAAGCGCAAACTCTGCCCATCGTCGAACTCAATACTGATGTGGTCATGCTTGTAAAAAGGCGTTTCAACAGGTACCACACGTAATTTTCCGGACATACCTAAATGCAGAATTAAGGTTCCGGCATGGGTCTCCAATAGCAAATACTTCGCTCGCCTTTTAACGTTTAACAGCGTTTGCCCTTCAACTTCTTTCACTGTCTCAGGTACAGGCCAACGCAAACGGCTATCACGGACATTAACGTGACGTATTTGGTGACCTTCTATGTGCGGCGATATGCCTAACCGACTGACTTCAACTTCTGGTAACTCAGGCATGTACTAACGTCCTAATAACTGACTTACGTGTAAATTCTCAATTCTAAAATTCTGCTGCTGGTTCGGTAACCGTAAAATTAAATACGGCGACGCATACAACTCTACCCGGGCGGTATTACCATCATTAAACGACAGTAAAACATCGGTAATTTTATCGGTAACCTTCACATCGACCGGTGTCATTTTTATCGACAACCAGTTATTGACCACCCCACTGATTTGCTGACTGGTCAGGCGACAGTCGTTCACACAATGCCATTCGCTGTTTGCCAGTTGTAGAGTTAAATCCGGCATTTCTATGGCAGACAAAGAGCCGTTGTCAGGAATCAACCCAATTTGCTCAGTAGACTCAGGTACTGCTTCATTCGTTTCTTTCAATGGCGGCGCTACGTACCAGAACACAAACATAATAATTAGAATGACGTACACCAGAACATTGTTCCAGGCACGTTTTGTCATTGTCACGCCAAAGAGTTTGCGTTTCTCATTTACCTTCATAAAAGGGCACCCAGGTGTGTTATTTTTTGCTTGTCGCTGTGTTAAGAATACCCTATATTTCGCGCGACAAAAAATGAATATGGTCTTACTACTATGCTGCTACCTACTATCATCGACCGTGTTGCCGACAACGGATACTGCATTGTCGATAATTTTCTGCCAAAGCAGCAGTCACAAGCTTTGTATGACTACTCTCAGCAACTGCCCGCACAATACTGGAATATGGCTGGCATAGGCCGACAGCAGTCGCAAACCATAAACACTATGGTTCGTAACGACCGTATTTACTGGCTAACCCCGGACCAGCCTGAACACGCTGACTATCTCGCTATTATGGAAGAGCTGCGTGTTGAATTTAACCGGTCGCTGTTTATGGGCTTGTTCGATTACGAATGTCATCTAGCGCACTACCCAAACGGAGCGTTTTATAAAAAGCACTTAGACGCTTTTAAAGGGCGCAGTAACCGAGTGCTAACCACGGTATTTTATTTAAACCCGGAATGGCGGGAAGAAGATGGCGGACAACTCGTTATATACGGCGCAAAAGGCGAAGTGTTGGAGACTGTATTACCCCAACAAGGCCGCTTAGTCGTGTTTTTAAGTGACCGATTTGTGCATGAAGTACTGCCATCAAAACGCGACCGGTTTAGTGTCACCGGCTGGTTCCGTATTAATGCCAGTGTTTCCGGTATTATTGACCCACCGCGTTAACTAGCTGAGTAACAGGCAATAAAAAACCCAGCCGAAGCTGGGTTTTTTGTAAGCGATAAAACCAATTACTTGATTTTAGCTTCTTTGAAAATCACGTGTTTACGAACCACTGGGTCGTACTTTTTGATTTCCATTTTTTCTGGCATGGTGCGTTTATTTTTGTCTGTCGTGTAGAAGTAACCCGTACCCGCAGACGACACCAAACGAATCTTATCGCGCATAATATCTTTTCCTTACACCTTGATACCACGGCCGCGGAGATCCGCTAATACCGAGTCGATACCGTTTTTATCGATGATACGCATACCTTTAGTAGAAATGCGCAGCTTAACCCAACGCTTCTCGCTTTCTACCCAAAAGCGGTGCGATTGAAGGTTCGGCAAAAAGCGACGTTTAGTCGCATTGCGTGCGTGCGAGCGGTTGTTACCGACTACCGGACGCTTACCTGTAACTTGGCATACTTGTGACATGTCTTTACTCCAAAATTGCTGCAAGCTCGCCTGTCGCCCAACGTGACCTTGCCTATAAATCCGAGGGCGCATTTTATACAGCAAACTGCCCTTCTAATCAAGCTAATACGACGGAAATATGATCCTTAACGATCGTTCGGGCGGATTTTACGTGATTTTTCACCAAACTGCCAGTATAAAACTACAACAATCCACGCTCGGCAAACGAAATGGGTGCGCCAGCCCCAATAACGAAATGATCGAGCAAAGAAACATCAATTAAATTCAGGGCTTTTTTCACCCGTTCGGTCACTCGTTGGTCCGCCTGGCTTGGCTCTGCCACGCCCGACGGATGATTATGCGCTAAGATAACCGCCGCTGCATTGTGCTTCATAACCAGCTTAATCACTTCCCGAGGGTACACTGGCGCCGCGTTAATAGTCCCCTGAAATAGTTCTTCATAACGCAGTAGCCGGTGTTGGCTATCAAGTAGCAGTATCACGAACAGTTCACGGCACTGGTGCCTTAACTTCGACGTCAAAAAATCTTTGACCAGGCTTGGTTCTGTAAAGCCGTCGGTGCGCTCCATGTAAGTTTTAAGGTTAAATGAAAATGAACACCTTTAACTGGAATTATACATTTGTAATTTACAATGACGTTTCACCAATAAGAGCGGTTTTAGTTCAGGGAAAAGGTCACCCTTAAGCTCATTCCACACTATCTCACCAGAATGTATTAGCCTAAGATGCGGTTGTACTGATGGCTAACCTCGTCGCCTTTACAAGATGGCAGGCGCCCAACCATTGGTAAGTCTTTTTACGATGCGGATTAGTTCGAGTATTTCGTTTCACTACGCGGCGAAGAAAAACTGGGTCGGGTAATTCAAGCTCACGTCAGTTAATAGTACTGGCTAACCTTCTGGTGAACGCTCTTCTACGTTGCCGCCACTTGTCGGCATTCTACGCTCCTTCCACAAGAGTAAAAAGCGCTCTGCAGTTCAGTTTGTTTTGTACGCATCATACGTTGCAAATGTCGTCATTCCAAATGCCAGTAATGACGCTGAGGAAATTAAAAGGTAAGGCATTAAATCATATTTAATGTCGGATATCCCAAGCTTGTGCAAACCGACCTGCAAAGCAAGCTGGAGGCACACAATAGTGCTGAGCAGTGCGCCAATCGCGTAGATTCTAAATGACCATTTCCCATACTTGGAGCCGGTGCTTATCGCCCACTCTTTATCGTCACTGCCGCTATTTGCTTTCACTCTTTTAACATCTCCAGCTGCGCTTTGATACTCAAGCAGCGTTTCCAACGGCTTAGATAGTGAGTCGATTTCTTCCTTATCAAACTTATTGACGGTGGAGTATTTGACGTCATAAGCTTTCCATAGGTGGTTTTTATGGGCCGCAGTGGTTTGGCTATCTGACTCGTCGATCACAAAACTTTGTTGATCGCTGCAGTTTGCAGTGAAAAAATTAAGTGCTTCTAATCGATGCTTTTCGGACGTTCTCACTTTCTTGCCTGGATCAGTTTCCGATAAGGTCTTTCTCATTTTCAAAAAAGCGAAAACAATGCCAATTAAAACGCTAACTGCTATAACTATGGAGCTTGTCGAATCGATGAAAGACTGGCTCATTACATTACCTCCGTGTGACTCCCCACTGAAATACAGTGAGCTTTCTATTTTACTTGGATACGTTAGCTGTTAATTCAAATTAATAAAGTCTAAATTCGTAAAATAGGATTTACTACAAATTCAAAGAGAATTCTTAATGAGAGTCCAGCGAAGTAATGGTTATTAACCGACCATAGACTTTCCTCAAAAGTAAATCTAAGCCTATCAAATAACTAACAATTGTCATTTTAAATTCGCAATACAAAATGAGCGTCGCAGGTACTACTTTAGTTCAAGATTTATTCTTTAAGAATTTAAAAAGCGACATTAAGCTTGATAGAATGACGAAAAATATATACTTACATATAATTGAAATAAAAAAACCTTGCCATGTATAGCTCTTTATCCCAAACTCACCTAAAACAAACCAATTAATTTCTCTAACATTTAAAAATAATAAAGGAATATTCTCTATAAGAGCTACCCAAACGACCAGTATAATAAAGTCCAGCCCCAGAAAAACAAGTAAGTGAGGAAGATGAGAAATCAATAAGAGAAAAATAGCATTGGAAGCTATCACCTTTAGGTGAGTTATATTCACAATCTATCCTTGTAACGATTTTGTAAAGATTTAGAAATATACTGAACGGGTTCCTTTAGCCTAATATCCAGTTCCGATTTTATGCGGAGCATTTCTATAGGGTTTACTCCATAATTAGCTTGAGGGGGTGGAAAGTTTTTTTGTATAAAAAATAAAGACTCACTGTTTCTAGCATACTTCAATAGATAATATGGTAGATTTTTACCATCCTCAATCATTGAGCTTATCGCATAAAGTTTATTTATTGTATCGTGATCAAGATCCTCTAACCCGCTATTTATTAGATAGCTTGCCAACCTGTTAATTCTCATTTCAATTCTGCCTTTTTCCCATGAAAGATTGCTTTTTAAAAACAGGTATTCGTTTAAGGTTATGCTATCTTTATTTATGTAGAAAAAGCTATCGTCTTGAAGCAATTTTCTTATCTCGTTTTTAGAGAGGGTATGGAATTCACTTATAAATTTTGCTTTGCGAACTGCCTTTTCTTCTCTTTTATGTTTCAACACTTCGTTAATTAGGTATTCTTCTATAATAGGGTTGCGCACTAATTTTATTATTTCTTGAGGTTGAGAACTATTGATATCTATATCTAATTCCTTGATTAATTCTTTTATTATTGAAGCCTTTACAGCATATTTTACATTGGAGTAATCCGCACTACTAAAGTTACTACAATTATGCTTAAGTCTGTAGTACCTAAATTCATTGTTAAAATCCATTTTGGCATATAAATACTTTCTACTTTTCTTTTTTCTATCCTTGTATATCTCCATGTAGTTTTTCAAGTGCACAACTGACGAAGCCTTCATCCTCTCTTCTAAGTTGAGACTTCCAAGGTCAACCATATCTCCTAAAATCATATTTGATGTAACATCAAAGTCATACTCTTCTACCATATACTTAATGGTGTAGAAGTCTTTATTCAGCAATAAGAAGTTAACGATAGAATATTCATTTCCATTATGATCAATAAGTAAATTATCCAATCCTGACAATGTCATTTCTTTTATAATATCAATAAATTCTTTTGACTCGTACGTATTTATCAATAGAGGAATGGAATGCGGGGAAAGGTAAAATCCGATCTGAAATAATTGATGTATCGTTTTTTTTTCGGCTCCTTTAATGAGAGCCAAATCGATTAAGTTGAATTCTCTTCCTCCTATAACTATATTATTTTTTTCAGTCCCTTTTAATGCTTTATCAATATATAGCTCAATGCCTAAGGAATTTATCTTTTCAATTTGATCCTGCCTTTGACTCCTACGCTCTCGTTCCGAACCCCCTTTCCTAACTAAATCGATTGACTCGATCAAAGGTGCTGTTTGAGTAAGTGGGTTTAGTCCGTCATAGTACAATGCGCATTCTTTTCCATTTGCCTTGATAGGCAGTAGCAAAATGGCCAGTATTAGGACTGGATAAATTTTATGCATTAGTCTTCCTCAACTAAATTATCTTATTAAAAAATGGTAGCAGCCAAGCTGCTACCAACATCTTTTCTCAGTCCCAGCAATGACTACCTTGCGCTTTTTCCATCCAAAGAACGCATCCACCGTCAAGCTGACCATCTTCAAAGTGTGAGAAACCAAACAATGTTACTCCAGCATAATACTCAGTGCTCTTATCCCAGCATTCAGAAATATTAAAGACACCGCCGTTATTTGCTGCTTCTTCATTTCTAGCCGAACAAATATCTAGCGTATCCTGCCTTAATTTTTCATTACAAGCATCGAACGAACTATTTAGGTCAGTATAACATACGTCGTGTTGGTTGCAGGCGCCCTCGAATACTGCGTCCCAGCTGTTAAAAAAGTCAATTCCAGCAAACTCTGTAGAGCAACCATTGGCCTCTAGGGATGGAGGGTTAAGTGGATCACAGCTATTAGGTTGCATTCTACATAAAGCTTCTCTTTCTCGCCGTTCTCGATCTTCTAATCGTTCCCGATCTCTAGAATCATCACTGTCGTAATCGACCCCCCCGCTTCCAAGTGCTATAACATAATTAGGAGGAGTATACTTTCTCCCCTCCACCGTTATCACCTCCATATCTTGAGCAAAAGCTTCAGTAGTGCCAACTTCCACAGTAAACTCATCATCAATATAGCCAGCCTGGATGTTAATGTTGGATAAAGCAAGAGCTCCTATTAGTAAACGCTTATTATTCACATTCTTTTCCTTTTTAAGGTTAATAAATGAAATTCCCTAGAGAACTTGTTAATTAAGTCTGAATAGATATATACCTCTCCAGATCTGGTCCTCTGCGCTTTAATAACACCTTTTGTAATTAAAGCGTTTAAATATTCACTCACAAGAGGTTCAGAAAGAGCTAACTTATGAACTTCCTCAATATTTAAAAATGGAGATTGGTATAGTTTTTTGTAAATTGATTTTGCAAGAGGCAACAAGTGCTTATCACTTAATATTAAACTTTTGACGCTCTGATTAATTTGTCGTTGATGTTTATCTACTAAACTTATCCGAAGCTTTGCATCTTTTTTGAACTTTTTCAAAAAGTTGCTTCTGTATAATATTTCAGGTCCTAAATAAGCTAGTTTGACTAAGTTAAAGTAAATTAGGTGATTTTCTTTTGTATGATATAGTGATGGGCAGAAAAATTTATCATATTTACCACGAGTTAAAGTATAAAATAACGCCCTGCTAGTCCTGCCATTACCATCACGAAATGGGTGTATGGATATCAATTTGAAGTATATATATAACATATGATCTATACTGCGATTTCCTTTATTAATAGAAGTAACTAATTTTACCAAGAGTCCTTCTAATTCACTTGGATGGGGGCATTTGTATTCTGTATTACTACCTTCTTTTCCAACCCAGCAATCTAACCGTCTAACCCCACTATCATCATCAGTGAAAATAGAGTTGGCGGTAATTAATGATTCAACTGAGATACTCTTTTGATTTTTCAGATAGAAGATTACTGCATTAAATTTATTGATTAGTTCTAGGTAGTCTGAAATTTTGCACGGCAAATCTTTTTGAATTCCAGTTTTTGAAAAATGGACAGCAACAGGATCTATATTATGATATTTTTTGTAACTCAAACTGCTACATAAGTAGTTAGGCAATAAAAACGAGCTAGGTGCAAGCTGACTCGGCACAGATAATTCCTTTTATAAAGTATAGAAAATTGCCTACCTACTTAAAGGGGTGTACATGACGTCAAAGTTTCTCCAAGACAAAATGAAACCTTAGTAGACTGTTGATTGCTTCTGTCTTTACATTTATCACAACTTAGATATAGATATCAAGTATATTTCAATGTTAAAATTTAGTTTATAGCGAACTTAGCGATTCCAAGTCTGCTCTGAAATTTAACGAGTTGATGTGATCAACTACATTAGATTTGCTTTTAACAAATAACCTAACTTTGTCTACTATTTAAAGCCTTCATACTTCTTACCTTATCCACTAATTCCTTGAAGCACGACTCGCACAAGTCAAAATGGAATGAGTCACCGTCCTGGTTTGTGCCATAACCATACGACGCATGCAGTATTCCATACTCGCTAAAGTCGTTAAGGTTGTCACGATGCTCTTTTTGGAAGTCAGGAACAACGCTAGCACCGCAGACATCACAAAAAACATCAGTAATCACTTCTACTGGTTGGTTTGCTGTTTTTTTCATAGCAGGCCCCTCAATCACAGTGTTCAAATCCAATATAGACCATCAATTGAGTACTGGCTTTAATGAATAGTAAATACCCTAAGCTGAGACCACCTGCGGTACAAAACTAGCATTTTGAGTTCATAATCACCTTAGCATGACTACGGACAGCTTCAGGAAACTCGTACTTCAATAGCACACGATAGAATCTTGTCACGTACTGGCAGTGGAATTTTTCATTAGGGGGCAGCCAGCTATCGGGTCCCTGGGCTCCCTTACTGCGGTTTAAACTAGCGCTTACCGCGAAAAGGTTGATAGGGTCGTTGGCGAACCTATCTCTTTCTGATTCTGACCATGAGGAAGCGCCATTTCGCCAGGCCCAAGCTAGAGGTACCAGATGGTCAATGTCCATTTTAGAAGAATCAAAAAAGACAGAGCCCGAATATGGGGCGTTCCACCGGCCTATTATCACGCGACAATCGTCACTAGACTTTGTTGTTGGCCCCGTTGAAAGCTCTAACAAAAGTTCGTGGCGTGTATTGAGGCAATCTCCGTCTTCATCTAGCCAACCGGCAAAAGCACTCCTGGAATACTCGCTGGATGAGCTGAACTCAGAGGAGCTTCTTGCGCTTGGTGCCTTTTGCCCTTTAGGAAGCCGTCCTCCGGCATCAAGGCATGCGTTAATTGAATCGTACGCTTTGAAGTTCTTGGTCCGCTCATAATAAGGACTAGATGTGTCGTGACATATCTTGCTGTTGCGTATTTCGGTCTATCCGGACAGCGATTCCGGCATCATTCGGACAAGCGTTCCGGTGTCGTCCGGACAAGTTAATTCTCACCTCGCATGATTTTCTTTTTACGTGATTTAGGCGTCACCTGCTAG
>Ga0208180_1000219_pt1 | contig 55832 bp, 51 predicted proteins | sample MalvireepMed_s16_FD_184241 | JGI IMG/M metagenome (GOLD analysis project Ga0208180, IMG submission 184241) | Marine viral communities from the Global Malaspina Expedition - Malaspina viral metaG DeepMed_s16 (SPAdes) (version 2) | ecosystem: Environmental > Aquatic > Marine > Oceanic | place...
TAAACTAGAGGTTGTAGTTCTTGAGCTTGACGTAGAAGGACGTAAATTAAGCTTAGGTCACAAGCAGATTGAAGACAATCCTTGGGACAAATATGAAGCTGAATTTGCAGTAGGAACTAAGCACACCGGTACAATTGGAGAAATTGTAGACAAAGGAGCAACTGTAGAATTCAATGAGGACATCGTGGCATTTATTCCAGGACGTCACTTAGAGAAAGAAGACGGAAGCAAACTTGGTAAAGGTGATGAGGCAGATTTCCAAATCATTGAGTTTAATAAAGACTTTAAGCGTGTAGTTGCATCGCACACTGCATTGTTTAAAGAAGAGGAAGCGAAGATCGTTAAGCAGGCAGCTAAGAAAGCAGCTGATTCTGCAGCAGCTAGCGCACCTACTTTAGGAGATGCAAATGATGCTCTTGCAGCATTGAAAAAGCAAATGGAAAAAGGCGGTAACTAAGCCCTAACATTTTCTAATATATGAAAGCCCTTTAGCATTCGCTAAAGGGCTTTTTTTATTAGTGCCATAAAAGGGCAGAACACTCGTATTTTTTTAATTCGACGCTTCCCTATTAAAAGTCGCAATGGCCATTCTCTAAGGATAAATGTTTATTTTCGCTTACCCAGAAACACTAAACTTATGAACTATATTCTTTTTGACGGTCCTGCACGTAAAAAACTTTTACCCTTTACCTATACCAGACCTGTGGCAGATCTTAGAATCGGTATTTTAACCATTCGGGAAAAGTGGGAAAAGCATTTAGGAAGTACAACGTCAACAATTACTGAAGAGTATTTGTCTGATAAATTCCCGATGGTTGAGTTTGAAGAGAATGTAATGATCAACGCATCGTATATTCCTACAGAAATCTTAGTCGAGCAAGTGTTGGATTTACAGGTGAATCAGGTCCTTTTTGATGGGGATGACATCGTTGCTTTTTATACTAAAGATACTCAGGAAGAAATAGATTTTGATTCCTACGAGCAATTAGAAGTTACCGCTGAAGGTGTTTTAAAGGTTGAAAATAACTGGGATATTTTTAGAAAGAACCACGAAGCCATTCAGTTGGATTATGATTTGATCACGGAAGGAAGAACTTCGGCTGAAATTCCTAAAGGGGTTCAAACCGTGCATTTTGAAAACATCTTTATTGAAGAAGGTGCCAAAATAAATTATTGTTCGCTTAACGCTTCAGATGGTCCTATTTACATTGGTAAAGATGCCGAAATTATGGAAGGAGCACTCATACGTGGACCTTTTGCGCTTTGCGAACACGCAACTGTAAAGATGGGGGCAAAAATCTACACAGGGACAACGATTGGTCCGTATTGTAAAGTTGGAGGAGAAGTTACCAATTCGGTATTGATGGCATATTCTAATAAAGGCCACGATGGTTATCTGGGAAATTCTGTGTTGGGTGAATGGTGTAATATTGGCGCAGATTCTAACAACAGTAATCTTAAAAATAACTACGAAGAAGTGCGTCTTTGGGATTACGAGACTGAAGGTTTTGCAAAAACCGGATTGCAATTTTGCGGTTTAATGATGGGAGACCACAGCAAGTGCGGTATCAATACGATGTTCAATACAGGAACCGTGATTGGTGTAAGTGTGAACATTTTCGGAACCGGCTTTCCTCGTAATTTTGTTCCTTCATTCAGTTGGGGAGGAGCAAGTGGTTTTACGACTTATAAAACCAATAAAGCATTTCAAACCGCTAAACTGGTGATGGAGCGTCGCAACATTCCTTTTGATGATCAGGAGGCAGCGATCTTAGAACATATCTTTGAGGATTCAGCTAAATACAGAAGATATTAGTCAAGCTCATTAAGAAATGCCAAAGCCTTTAGAGGTTGCTTAGAGCCATCTTATTATGCTTCTATACATACCATTGCACAGAGCATAGATTGCAAATGTTTAACGATAGTGTGGTTTATGTAGTGCTCAATAGCTTCAGGAGTGTCTAGGTTGTAGGTTTCTTTAAAAAAGACCAGGTTGTGATGAAAATCAAAATAGGTGCCTAAAATGGTGGGAATGATCAGCGGTATTTCAATATTGTTTTTGAATTCATACTGCTCTTGCCCCTTGTTAATGAATTCCGTTAAAGCATCATAATTATTTTTCTTTTGAACTAAATAGTGCTCAAAGGTTAAGCAGCGGGTGCTATTGGAAAGCTCTGTATGTACAATTTTATAGATACGATTGTTTTTGTGTATACGTTGTACAAAGAGTTCGATGATTTGATTGAAACGAGACTTAAAAGAACTATCCTGATTGATAATGGTGTCAAGCTCTCCTTTAAAGTCAGACATACGATACACAACCATATGCTCTAGCAGTTTTTCTTTAGAGCCAAAATAATAAGAGATCATTGCGATATTGATATTCGCCTCCTTAGCGATTTGGCGTACTGAAGTTCCGGCAAAACCATGCTCGGCAAAAAGCTTTTCTGCAACCTGAACGATTTGCAGCTGTTTCTCATTCAATTCCATTAGTCAAATTTGAGTTTGCAAAATTAAACAATCGTTTAATTTTAAAGCTTAATTATTGGAATTTGTTTAGACTGTGCAATTTAGATTAGTGGTCTGCCTGAATCTAGAAAAAGCCAGTAGACTAAAACAGCTAAAATGATCAATGCTATTAGGGTGTATAACATCGTTTTTCTTTTATGGTTTTCGCTCTTCCGTTTGATTTCAGCCTTAGCTTTAACCAATTCTTTTTCGCTTAATTTTTTAAATTTTAGCGAGATGTTGGTTTTGCTTCTGTGAGTATTCGGCTTTTCAAAACGAGAAACACGCTCGCGCTTATTTTGTCTAAGCGAAGCCAACATTGCAGATACCGAACCACCAAATCCCATAATTTATAGTTTAATTATAGGTAGGTTTTATAACGGTAATGTTACGCTACTAGCGCTGTTTTGAAGTTTTTTTAACACGTTTAAGAACCAGAAAATCTTGAGGATTGGCTTTAAGTCCGGTTACATTTTTATGAACAAACTTGATGACTTGATCATAGTACAGTGTTACAAATGGAGCTTGTTCTAGGATTATAGAATCCATTTTTCTGTAGAGCAGTTTACGCTTATTTATATCGGTAAGCTTAAAACTTGATTCATAGAGGCTATCAAAAGTCGCATTCTTAAAATGCGTATAATTAGGTCCGTTTGGGGTGAAATTTTTGCTATAATACAGCGAAAGATAATTCTCGGCATCCGGGTAATCTGCAATCCAGCTGGCTCTAAATGCATCGAGTTTTCCTGTAGATTTAAGCTGGCGTAACGTAGAAGGAGGCATCACATCGATATTAATCTCAAGTCCAAGCTTGCCCAATTCCCGCTGAATATATTCGCAAATGTCCAGGTATTGACTGTTGGTGCCAATGGTGATGCTGGGCGTATTATTACCGCTGTCTTCAATATATTTTGTGATTAAAGCGCGCGCCTTGCTTGGATTGTACTCAAAGCCTGAAGCACCATATCCCGGCAAACCTTTAGGAATAAAACCGGAGTTTGCTGGTTCTCCAATTCCGTTGCGCAGGTATTTTATCATTTTCACCCGATCAAACCCGTAATTAACTGCTTGTCTTAAAAGTTTTGAACGTACTTCTTTTGACGGACTTTCTAAATAGAAACCTAAATATTCGGTATTTAGAAAAGGGCCTGTAATCGTCTTAACGCGATTTTTATAGTTCTCTTTTAGCTTTCCCGTTGCGGTAAGCAATTCATCTTTATAAGAAGGGTCAAGGCTGTTCAACATATCGAGATTGCCTTGTGCAAATTGTAAAAATTCACTTTGCTTATCGGGTAAAAAAGTGATGGCTACAGCTTCAAGATAAGGAAGCCGGTTTCCATCTTCGTCTTTTTCAAAATACAGGTTATTTTTCCGAAGAACTAACTTCACGCCTTCTTCCCAACGTTTAAATTTAAAAGGACCAGTGCCAATAGGGTGAGAACGAAATTCATTTCCGTAGAATGAAACGATTTCTTCAGGAACTACAGAGCAATAGCGCATAGTAAGCAGTCCTAAAAAAGCAGGAAACTCCTTTTTTAATGTGATTTGAAAAGTACTGTCATTAACAGCTTGGTAGCGATCGACATTACTCAATACCCAACTTCCGGGAGAGGCAATTGAAGGATCTTTCAGGCGATTGAAACTATACACAAAATCCTCAGCACTTACCTTGCGCGTGCTATCCTTTGTTTTGAATTGCTCGTGCTTATGAAAATAAACATCGTCCCTTAGGATAAATGTATAGGTTTTGGTGTCTTCGCTTACCGTCCAGCGTTTAGCAACATCAGGAATGATATTTAAAGAATCGTCTTGTTGAACCAAGCCATTAAATAATTGATTCGTAGGCCAGATAATAGGCGGATTTCTTGCAAAAGCAGGATCAAGTGTAGCTACATTATAATGCTCATTGTATCTAAAAACTTCGTCTTCTTTATGCCGATTGTCTTTTGGATCACACGAAAATAAGCTGATAAGGATTAATGGAAACAAAAGCCACTTTAGCTGTATTGTGCGCACGTCAAAAGGAGGTTTTAAGGTCATAAATATCAATCTGATACATCAACAGTTTTGGGTCGTTATGCTTCAGGTAGTTATAAACTTGAGCAAGAGCAAAATTGTAGTTAACTTTGCACCCTTAATTTGATCTGGTTATTTGAGATTTTGAGGATGCAAAACAAAAGTAACCATTTGTGAAGAAGATTCTAATGAACGAAGCAGGGAAAAAAGTAGCGTTTTATACGTTGGGATGTAAACTTAATTTTTCTGAAACTGCAACGATCTCACGCAGTTTTGAAAACGAGGGTTTTGATCGGGTAGATTTTAAAGACACTGCAGATATTTATGTGATCAACACATGCAGTGTAACCGAAAATGCAGATAAGCGTTTTAAGACCATTGTAAAGCAAGCGCAGAAGGTGAATCCTGATGCTTTTGTAGCTGCTGTAGGATGCTATGCTCAGCTAAAACCAGAAGAACTTGCAGATGTAGATGGTGTTGACCTTGTTTTAGGCGCAACAGAAAAGTTCAAAATCACCGACTATCTAAACGATCTCTCTAAAAATGATATGGGCGAGGTGCACAGTTGTGAGATTGAAGATGCAGACTTTTATGTAGGATCTTATTCTGTGGGCGATCGTACACGTGCATTTTTAAAAGTGCAAGACGGTTGCGATTATAAATGTACCTACTGTACAATTCCTTTGGCGCGAGGTATTTCTCGAAGCGATACGCTTCAAAATGTATTGAAAAATGCACGAGAGATTTCAGCACAAGGAATTCGGGAAATCGTGCTTACCGGAGTAAATATTGGAGATTACGGTAAAGGAGAATTCGGGAATAAAAAGCACGAACATACCTTTTTAGATTTGGTTAAGGCATTAGATCAGGTAGAAGGTATCGAGCGTTTACGTATTTCGAGCATCGAACCTAACCTGTTGAAAAATGAGACCATCGAGGTTGTAGCAGCTTCCAGAGCTTTTGTGCCGCATTTTCATATTCCTTTACAAAGCGGGAATAATGAAATGCTCGGAAAGATGAGACGTCGTTATAGAAGGGAACTTTATGTAGATCGTGTAGCGGCTATCAAAAAGTTGATGCCCGATGCGTGTATTGGTGTAGATGTGATTGTAGGTTTTCCTGGTGAAACCGATGAACACTTCTTGGATACGTATAATTTTTTAAACGAACTCGATATATCGTACTTACACGTTTTTACCTATTCTGAACGCGATAATACACTTGCTGCAGATATGGATGGTGCTGTACCGCTTAAAAGACGAAAAAAACGCAGCAAAATGTTACGTGGACTTTCAGCAAAAAAGCGTCGTGCATTTTATGAGTCTCAACTGGGAACTCAGCGTACTGTACTTTTTGAAGGTGAAAATAAAAAAGGCTATATACACGGTTTTACCGAGAATTATGTCAAAGTCAAGACTCCTTGGGATCCTTCATTGATCAATACGACACATACGATTGAGCTTACAGATATTGATGAAGATGGTATCGTGCGCTTTGAATATGTGAATCAAGAGCAAAGCGTTACTGCATAAAAAAACCTGCTCAAAAAGCAGGTTCAATGTTTTAATGTAGAAAGGCGCTTTAGATATTAATACCTACAGGTAATAAATTCTTATACTTTCTACGGTTAGATCTCATGAATTTCGCAATTTCCGGACTTGTAGGAACGAGTCTGATATTACGGTCTTCAACTTCTTTGAATACAGCAACGATAAAGTCATTCATACGATCTTCAGCGCCTTCTGGCATATGAATTTTAGTAAGAAAGATCTTTCGGTCTTGAAGAGAATATTCAATCTTAGCCAGCTTGTTGTCAAAAGTGGTTTCAAATTGTCTTAAGAACTCGTTATCTGTTAATTCAATCGCTGTCATTACATCCATATAAATTATTTTAAAAAATAGAGTTTACGTTCTCGAAAAGGTTTGAAAAGTGTAGGATGGTTAGATATGTCATATAACGTATATCAGTAAATATACAATAAACTCTGCTGTTCTTGGCGGTTTATAGTGTTAAACTGTTAATTTTGAATACTATGATACACGTGTATTTAATGCCGGGAATGGCAGCTAATCCCAGTATTTTTGAGTATATCAAGCTACCCAAAGAACGGTACACCCTTCAAGCGCTTTCTTGGAAAATACCAGAACCTGCCGAAACACTTGAGCATTATGCTCAACGGATGTTAGAAGAAATTAAAGAGCCAGAGCCTGTTTTGCTTGGAGTAAGCTTTGGTGGGGTACTGGTGCAGGAAATGGCGAAGTTCATCAAGTATAAAAAACTCATTATTGTAAGCAGCGTGAAGTCTAAAGCCGAATTGCCTAAACGTATGCGTTTTTGCAGGGCTCTTGGTCTTTACAGATTGGCTCCGGTAAGTTTGGCTCGTAATATTGATACACTGGCAAACTATGCCATTGGAGACCGACTGAAACATAAAGTAGAATTGTATCAAAAATACCTTTCTATTACAGATCCTGTTTATTTGAATTGGGCTCTTGAGCAAATGTTGTGTTGGGAGCAAACCAAGAGTAAAAAGGATTTGATTCATATACACGGGACTAGTGATCCTGTTTTTCCGTATCGATATATTGATAATTGTATACCCATTCCCGGAGGAACACACGCAATGATCATCACAAAGTGTAAGTGGTTTAACAAAAACTTGCCTAAGATTATCGAGAATTAATTGGTAATTTCACAAAATAACTTGAAACTTTATTTGCTATGATACATTTTAAAAATATCCTTGCAGGAATAGGGCTCGTTGCCACTACCGCAGTTTGCGTGCAGGCGGTGCAGCAAGATGACGACACGCAAAGAATTGATCCTGAAATTAAGAAAACAGATAAGCTGGTAAACGATTATAACGTTTATGCAATTCCTTTACCAGAAACTTTAGATTTTGCAGGAGAGCCTGTGCCTTTGGATAATCCTGATATTCGAGAGCGATTGGATCGGGAGTTGTTGGTAAATACATATTGGCAATCTAACGGACTTTTACTAATCAAAAGAGCGGCAAAATATTTTCCTATTATCGAGCCTATTTTAGAAGAGGAAGGTTTGCCTGATGATTTCAAATATCTGGCTGTTATAGAAAGCGGATTAACGCAAGCGGTTTCTCCCGCTCGTGCGACCGGTTTTTGGCAAATCCTACGAAGTACAGGGAGAGAATTAGGACTTGAAGTCAATGATAATGTAGATGAGCGCTATAATATCGAATTATCCACGCGTGCTGCTTGCAAGTATCTCAAAAACTCGAAGGAGAATTTGGGGAGTTGGACGTTGGCTGCTGCAGGTTATAATGCCGGGAATGCCGGAATGAGTAGAAGGTTAGACCAACAAAATGTAAACGGATATTACGATTTGTTGTTAGGCGAAGAAACCGGTAGGTATGTATTTAGAATTTTGGCCTTAAAACAAATTCTTGCAGATCCCGAACGTTATGGTTTTAATTTTAAGAAAGAACACTTGTATGAAGAAGTACCATCATATAAAGTTAAAGTAGATACCGTGGTTACAGACTTTGTTCAGTTTGCTGAACATTTTGGTATTAATTATAAAATCTTAAAGCTGCATAATCCTTGGTTACGTGAAGATCACTTGAACAATGCTTCACGAAAAGAGTATCAAATTGAAATCCCTAAAGAGGGGTATTATGATGCTAATATTGGGCAATAAGTTTGAGTCATAGTTATAATAAAAACAAAGAAGGCTTCACATGTGAAGCCTTCTTTGTTTTTTAGAGTTATGTGGTTGTTCTTAGAATGTTGCTAAAGACTCAGGAAGATCATTGATGTTAATGTTATGATCAATATTGATTGCAGCGATTTGTCGACTTAGAAAAACAATGTTTTGGTTAAAAAGTTGATTTTCGGTTAAATTCATTTGATTAGGAGGTCGACGATTGATGTCCAAGATTTCTCCGTCAGCACCCAAAACAAAACTTAATGATAATCCGAGCGCGTGTTTTAAAAGATTAACGGTTTGCATATGTTTGTTTTGCGTTTCATCAACATATACAATATGTATGTTTTTGTCAAACTGCTTTGCCATCTGACGTACCGTTGACTTAGAGTCCCAAAACAACACAATAAAGTCTATCATGTCGCCATAGCGCTGTGATAATTTATTTAAAACCGGAATCTCTCCCTCGCTTGGGATACACCAGGAACTGTAAGTAAGTAGAATAGTGGGTTTTTCAAGTTCTTCAGTAGAAGCGATGCCACTATCGAAACGCTCAAATTGTAATGGATCGATATATGAACCTTGTAATTTGGTTTTTACTAAAGTATCTAAGAGGGATTTGGCAAAATCTAAATCTCCCAACTCCAGCGCTTCATCTACACGCTGATTGTAGGCATCAATATTTAATCTAAGCGCATCAGAAAAGAGTGTTTTGTCATTTTCTTGTGCTGCTAAGCTTAATACCGATAAAAGAAATATAAGTAGTGTTCTTGCCATAAAGTTTAATAACAGGTACTATCAAAGCTAATCTTTGATTCTCGCGTGTAAAAAACTTCTCGTTCAAAAGGTATATATATTTGTTAAAAGGCGTACAAACTTTTTCTATTCGACTTAGGCCATAAAAAAAGCTCCATTACGGAGCTTTTATAACTATTTAAAACAAATCTGCCTTATCTGCGACCACCTCGACCGTATTGCTGGCGTGGCATATTTGCCGCTTGTTTCATTTGCTTTTTCATCATTTTGATTTGTTCGCCAAGCATATTGTGTTTATCCAGTTTTTTGGCTTCGGCAAGAAGTTTATCTGCTTCTCGTCTTCTATTTTTAGTCATTGCGATGCCGGCAAGATTGATTTTGGCCATTGCTAAATCTGCATCCATACTTAAACCTAACTGTATCGCTTTCTTAAAATACTTTTCAGACTGAATCATATTGGTTTGCGATAACATCAATCCGTTCAGGTAATTGTAGTAACCGTTTTGTTTACGAACCAGAGCGGCTTCAGGATTTTTAATTTTATCCAACCATTTTTGTGCTCCTGCAAAATCTTGCTTTCTAAGGCGTAAAAATGCAAGAATTAAAATTTCATTCTTAAAGTAAAGCAATACAAACATTGCGGCCAGAAGGATTAACATGATGCCGTTTCCTATAGACCTGTCAATAATTTGCCAGATTGCTAGACCGAGAACAAGAGCAGCTAGAACTAATTTTATATTTTTGTTGAACATATGTAGTCTTTATATAGAGGAGAAATAACTCCTGCAAACAGGATGAAAATTGAGGTTTTAATTGCGCGAGCAAATGTAATAAAAACAATCGAAAATATTTTAAACTTTCTGTTTGTTGATTAAGAAAGTGTTTGTATATTTGCGCCCAGATTTTGGGAAGGCTAATCCCAAAAAATAATTCAGAACAGTTAAAGGAAGATTAAAGAAGATATAAAATGAAAAGAACGTTTCAACCTTCAAAAAGAAAAAGAAGAAATAAGCACGGTTTCCGCGAGCGTATGGCTAGCGCAAATGGTCGTAAAGTCCTTGCTCGAAGAAGAGCAAAGGGTAGAAAGAGAATTTCTGTATCTTCTGAATTAAGACATAAGAAATAATTGGTGATTTGCCATTGTTAAAATATTAAGGTGTTACTTTTTTAAGTAACACCTTTTTTTATAAATACCCCAATCGTATTTTTATTTAATACATTTAATTTGAGACTATAATGCCAAAAAACGAAAACCTTAAATCTATTTTAATTATTGGTTCTGGTCCTATCGTCATAGGTCAGGCGTGTGAATTTGATTACTCAGGATCTCAAGCTTTACGCTCGCTGCGTGAAGATGGGATTGAGACTATTTTGATAAACTCTAACCCGGCGACGATAATGACTGATCCTGTTATGGCAGATCACGTTTATCTATTGCCGCTTACAACCAAGTCTCTGGTAAAGATCTTAAAAGAGCATCCGCAAATTGATGCTGTTTTACCTACAATGGGAGGACAAACAGCATTGAACTTATGTATTGAAGCTGATGAAAAAGGGATTTGGGAAGATTTTGGCGTAAAAATTATAGGTGTTGATATCGATGCGATCAACATTACTGAAGATCGTGAGAAGTTTCGCGAGCTGATGCTAAAAATAGGTGTAGGTATGGCACCGCAAGCAACTGCTACTTCATTTTTAAAAGGTAAAGAGATCGCACAGGAGTTTGGTTTTCCTCTTGTGATTAGAGCGTCTTATACTTTGGGTGGTGCCGGAGCATCTATCGTGTACAAACCCGAAGATTTTGACAGGCAGTTGAGTCACGGTCTTGAGATTTCACCTATTCACGAGGTGATGATCGATAAAGCCTTGATGGGCTGGAAAGAATATGAGCTAGAGCTTCTTAGAGATAAAAATGATAACGTAGTTATTATTTGTACCATAGAGAATATGGACCCGATGGGAATTCACACGGGAGACTCTATAACCGTTGCTCCTGCAATGACGTTAAGTGATAGTACGTATCAAAGAATGCGCGATATGGCAATTCATATGATGCGTTCTATTGGTGATTTTGCCGGTGGATGTAACGTGCAGTTTGCGGTTAGCCCAGATGAGAAAGAAGATATTATCGCTATTGAAATTAACCCGCGTGTATCTCGTTCTTCTGCGTTGGCATCAAAAGCGACAGGGTATCCTATTGCAAAAATCGCTTCTAAACTGGCAATTGGTTACACATTAGATGAGTTAGATAACCAAATTACAAAATCAACTTCAGCCTTATTTGAACCTACTTTAGACTATGTTATCGTCAAAATTCCTCGTTGGAACTTTGACAAATTTGAAGGTAGTGACCGTACTTTAGGTCTTCAGATGAAGTCTGTAGGAGAGGTGATGGGAATAGGTCGTTCTTTTCAAGAAGCCTTGCACAAAGCCACCCAATCTCTTGAGATCAAACGTAATGGTCTAGGAGCAGACGGGAAAGGGTATACAAACTATGATAAGATCATTGAAAAGCTTACCAATCCTAGCTGGGATCGTGTGTTCACGATTTATGATGCGATTCAGATGGGAATCCCGTTAAGCCGCATTTATGAGATCACAAAAATTGATATGTGGTTCCTCAAGCAGTTTGAAGAGCTAGATGCCTTAGAGAAAGAAATTTCAAAATATAAAATAGACACGCTTTCGAGAGATTTATTGCTTGAAGCAAAACAAAAAGGATTTGCCGATCGTCAAATCGCGCATATGCTTGATTGCTTAGAAAGCGATGTGTATAACAAAAGAGATGAACTCAACATCAACCGCGTTTACAAGTTGGTTGATACGTGTGCAGCAGAATTTGTGGCACAAACACCGTATTTCTATTCCACTTTTGAGAGTGAAATGCAACTGGCAAACGGGGAGCGTTTTTCTCAAAACGAGAGTAAAGTAAGCGACAAGAAAAAAATTGTGGTATTAGGTTCTGGGCCTAACCGAATTGGCCAGGGAATCGAGTTTGATTACTGCTGTGTGCACGGTGTATTAGCCGCTGCAGAATGTGGTTATGAGACCATTATGATCAATTGTAACCCTGAAACTGTTTCTACCGATTTTGATACGGCAGATAAGCTTTATTTTGAGCCGGTGTTCTGGGAGCACATCTATGATATCATTCGTCACGAGAAGCCAGAAGGAGTAATCGTTCAGCTAGGAGGACAAACTGCATTAAAGCTTGCTGAAAAATTAGATCGCTACGGAATTAAGATCATCGGTACCAGTTATCAGGCGCTTGACTTAGCAGAAGATCGAGGAAGTTTCTCCAGATTGTTGAAAGAAAACAATATTCCTTATCCTGAGTTTGATACTGCTGAAACTGCAGAAGAAGCCCTTGCGGTTGCAGACAAGTTAGACTTCCCAATTTTGGTAAGACCTTCTTATGTTTTGGGAGGACAGGGAATGAAAATCGTGATCAATAAAGACGAATTAGAAGAAACGGTAGTTGATCTTCTACGTAAGATTCCAAATAACAAGTTACTTCTTGACCACTATTTGGATGGAGCTATTGAAGCGGAAGCCGATGCAATTTGTGACGGCGAGAATGTTTACATCATCGGTATTATGGAGCATATCGAACCTTGTGGAATTCACTCAGGAGATTCTAATGCAACATTACCTCCGTTCAATTTAGGAGATCTAGTAATTCAGCAAATTAAAGATCACACACATAAAATTGCATTAGCACTTAACACTGTTGGGTTGATCAATATTCAGTTTGCGATCAAAGACGACAAAGTATATATCATTGAAGCAAACCCAAGAGCTTCTCGTACGGTGCCATTCATTGCAAAAGCGTATGGAGAGCCTTATGTGAATTACGCGACGAAAATTATGCTGGGTGAGAAGAAGGTGACTGATTTTGAATTTAAACCAAAATTAGACGGATATGCGATCAAGCAGCCGGTGTTCTCATTCAATAAATTTCCTAACGTAAATAAAGCCTTAGGACCAGAAATGAAAAGTACCGGTGAGAGCATCTTGTTTATAGATAGCTTAAAAGACGACGAATTTTACGATCTGTATGCACGAAGAAAAATGTATTTAAGTAAATAATTTTTGCAACATTAAGCTGCGTTCAACGTCTTTAATTAAAGAATAGTATAATTATCACAAAATTTTAGCATTTTTAGAAGCTAGTTGTTATATTTTTACTATTACAAAGACCTCAAATACAGTGATATGGCATGAAATTTACTTGGATTTATATTTTAATATTCATTATAGCAGCAAGCGTTAGCGCTCAGGAAACCTATATAATCAAGTGGGGTACAGGTGCTAAAGAGTTACAGTCAACGCTTGAGGTCGAGGTAGGGGATAAAGTAAAATGGATTTTTGATGAGTCGATTCCTCAAAATTTATTGAATACATCTCTTAAAGCTTCCGGCGATTTTGGAACTAAGCAATTGCTTCCTAAAGGTGCTGTTTATGAATATGTATTTTCAGATAAGGGTTTTTACACGTTCCAAAGTGGAATAAATAAGAACTTGAAAGGCTCCATTCGAGTTTCTGAAAATTCTTCGGTCTTGACCCAGACAAAAGATGGTTTTAAAATTTATCCTAATCCTGTAAAGGATCGTATATATTTCAAAAATCCAGATTTGTCTAATTCGGTTGAGATCACTTTTTACGATGTTCTAGGTAAGATGGTAAAACGAAATGCGATCGATTCCGGAGTGATACAAGGAGGGATGGATGTAAGCAGATTAAAAAGGGGCGTTTATCTTGTTCAAATAGATACCGGAGCGCGTTCTTTTACACAGAAATTGATCAAAGATTAACTTAAAATACATTTTAATAAAAAAAGGAGCCATCGAGCTCCTTTTTTTATTGGCACCGTCAAAGGGTTTAATGTTCCGAGGCTTACCTCGAAATTGAAAATTCGTTTCCAAGCAAAGCCTCAAAGGCTTGCCTTAAGGTAGTTTATTTCTAATATTCTAATTGCACTTTATGGGAGTTTCTCAGAATCTCCAGGTCTTCAATTTGAAGCTCAGTCTTTTTGGAAGTTTCGTTGCGATGCTTCTTTTTCATTTCTTGACGATTAAGGCTTTTTAGAAAACGTCGCACTTGCTTTTCGGTTTTCAAGATCAAGCCCGGCACCGGAACACTCTTTCCGGAATCATCTTTGGCGACCATCGTAAAATAGCTGGAGTTGCAATGTTTGATCGTGCCGCTATGTATATCTTCGGCTTCTACACGTATACCTACGACCATTGAGGTACGACCCACAAAATTCACCGAAGCTTTCATAACCACGAGTTCACCCACTTCAATCGGTCTTAGAAAATCTACAGTATCTACCGATGCAGTTACGCAATAATTACTAGAGTGCTTGGAGGCACAGGCAAACGCGATTTGATCCATTAATGATAAAATATACCCACCGTGAATTTTACCGCTGAAATTAGTATGTGAGGGTAGCATCAATTCACTAATAGTGACTTGTGATGCTTCAATAGTTTTAAACTGACTCAAAATGCTTTGTTTTTATTTTTTGGCGACGCCAAATGCTTTTATATATAGCGGCTCTACTCAAACCTGAAAGTTTATTCTCGGTTAAAATGAGGGGATTTTTCTTTACTGACTTCGGTAACAAAATATTTGGTGTCACCCCAGAATATGAAAGTCGCATAGCGTTCGATATAGGTAAGCTTCACGTAACTCCCTTGATAATCCTTCAGTTTCTGAATCACTTCTTCTTCGCCGTCCAAGACTGAAAAATCAAAAATTTGAGCGCCGCTTATCCCTTGACTTATTTGGCCTTCCCAGGTTTTAGAAACAACTCCTTTTCTACTAAATTTTATGAGTTCGCCTGCGCGTGTTCCCTCACTGTACGGAACAAAGTAAATAAACGCATAGTACAAAATGGCAAGAAGCACAATGCCTCCTAAAACTAAACCGAGTATTTTTTTCATATACATTAAATTCGTTAGTCAAATTTAGTCATTCGCTTTTTTAATGGCTTCATCTTCAAGGTCAGTATTCAATAATTTTTTATCAATAACCTTACTGTTAGTAGCGCCCATTTTACGCAATTTTTCAACTCGACTGATCAAATTCCCTTTTCCGGTAAGTTTGGTCATCGTTCTGTCATAAGTATTACGCGCAGTATCTAATTGAGCTCCTAATTTCTGAAGTTCTTGCGTAAGCAGCGTAAAGGAATCATACAATCTTCCGGCTTGGGTAGCGATTTCTAATGCATTTTTCTTCTGCCGGTCGTTTTGCCATAGATTTTCAACCAGTTTAAGTGCAGCGAGCAGGGTAGAAGGTGTAACGATGATCACGTGTTTATTGAAGGCTTCTTCATACAGTTGTGGCTGATTGGCAGAGGCCAGCGCAAATGCCGGTTCAATAGGTATAAACATAAACACCGTATCTGGACTTTCATCTACCAGAAATTGATAGTTTTTAGAACTCAATCCTGCGATATGGTTTTTGATCGAAGCGATATGTTGTTTGAGATACATGGTTCTTTGCGTCTCATCGGTTTCAGAAACGTAGCGTTCAAAAGCCGTCAAGGACACTTTGCTATCGATGATCATTTTCTTTCCATCGGGAAGATGAATCAAAACATCGGTCTGCAGGCGTTTGCCTTCTTCATTTTTGTGACTGTCTTGTAAGGTATATTCACGGTCTTTCTCAAGCCCTGATTTTTCAAGGACGCGTGTGAGAATGAGTTCGCCCCAATTCCCTTGCATTTTAGCATCTCCTTTAAGCGCTTTGGTAAGATTGTCTGCATCTTTACTCATTTGCAGGTTGAGCTCAGCAAGACCTTTAATTTGTTGGCGTAGCTCGCTATGTCTTCCTAGACTCTCCTTGTTAGTCTCCTCAACGCGTTTTTCAAACCGATAGATTTTTTCTTGTAATGGTTTTAATAAAGCATCTAAGTTCTCTTTATTCTGAAGTGTAAACTTGGTAGATTTTTCATCTAAGATCTTGTTGGCTATGATCTCAAAATCTTTGGTAAACTTCTCTTGTAATTGCTCGAGTTCACCTTTTTTCTCTTCAAACCGATGCTGTAAATTCTCAAAAGCTACGTTACGCGCAGTAAGTTCATTTTGAAAAAACTCTTTATCGTCCTGTAGCTGCTCTTGCTTTTTTATTAAGTCACTTTTTACTTTTTCTTCCTCCTTCAGCTGTAGTTGTTGAAGGTTAAGACGTTCCTGAAGAATACCGGTGTTGCTTTTTCCTTTTGCCGAGGCAATTATAAAACCTACTGCCAGACCAAGGAGCAGAGCAGCTACAGCAACAGCAATAAGGAGAAGGCTTTCATTCATAAAGTTTCGGTTTATTAGCGTCGATAAAGGGTGAACTACTTCGAGGCTTGCCTTAAGGTAGTTTATTCAAAGATACTATTTGACCTTTTACTTGATAAAAAAGCGGCGTGAAGTTTTGTCAAAACCAATGCGATTATTTGGGAATAGCTGCTCAAAAATACCTGATTCAATTAAGTTTTGTGGAGTGTCTTGTTGGGCTTTGTTTTGTTGAATAACGATCATTTCATCGCAAAGCGAAAGAACCAATTCTATATCGTGCGTGGTACATAAAATCGTTTTGTTATGCTCGTGTGCTATGTTTTTCAACAAAGAAAAAATAGAGGCTTTATGATGCAGATCTAGATGTGTTGTAGGTTCATCCAGCATAATGATCGGGGTATCCTGAGCCAAAGCGCGGGCAATAAGCGCGCGTTGAAATTGTCCATCACTTAAAGCGTAGCAGGCTGTGTGCCTCAGTTGTTCAAGTGCAGTTGCTTCAATCGCTTGTTCTATATGATTCTTGTCTTCTTGAGAAAGTTTACCCAGCCAATTGGTATACGGCTGTCTTCCTAAGGCCACCAACTCTAAAACACTAAGGTTTTTTGAAATTTGCTGTCCTGTGAGCACGACGCTAAGCCACTTAGATTTCTCTTCGGTACGCAAAGCGGAAAGAGGAGAAGCATCAATATAAACTTCGCCGGCCAAGGGTTTTTGCAGTCCGGCAAGGCTGCGTAATAAAGTTGATTTTCCTGATCCGTTAATACCTACCATTGTGGTGAAAACACCTGGTTTCAATTGAAGGTTTACGTTTTCTACAACAGGTTTTTCTTCAGATGTGGAAACATACCCCACCGAAAGTTGCTCACAGTTGAGAAGGATTGAAGGTTGTTTTTCCATCAGGTTAAAATAAAAGTTTTTTCTTTCGGATCAATAGCCAGATCACAATAGGCGCTCCTATTAGCGAAGTAATTGCGTTGATGGGTAATGTAAATGCAAACCAAGGCATTTGTGCTATAATATCGCAAAGCAGCATTAAAACTGCACCGCCTAAAATACAAGCAGGCATCAAGACCCAATGATTGGAAGCTGTAAACCATTGCCTGATCAAATGCGGTACCGCTAGGCCTACAAACGCAATGGGCCCGACAAATGCGGTTAAACTTCCTGCTAAAATACTTGTGGCGATCAATATGATGAATCTGCTTTTTTGAAGGGAAACGCCTAAGGTTTGTGCATAATGATCCCCTAGTAAGAGACTGTTGAGACTCTTTGTGATACTCAACGCGAGTAAAAGACCTATGAAGTAACAAACGGACAGAATTCCGAGTGCCTTCCAGGAGATGTCTCCCAAACTACCAAAGGACCAAAACATATAACGCTGCAACTCTTCAGCCGGACTAAAATAGGCAAGAATACTTACAACAGCCGAAGTAAGACTACCAAACATAAGACCTATGATGAGCAAAGCCATGGCGTCTCGCACTCGTGCGGCCACAAGAATAACGACACTCAAAACAGCAAAACTACCTAAACTGGCAGCTATGATGGTTCCCCAACTGTTGGGAGCGATTACTGCGGTAAGTCCTAAAGCGCTTCCACCTAAAATAAAGAAAGCGACCCCCAGGCTCGCACCGCTGCTTATTCCTAAAACGAACGGACCTGCGAGCGGATTCTTAAAAAGCGTTTGCATCATCAATCCTGCAACTGCAAGACCGCTTCCTGTGAGTACTGCAGCCAGAGCTTTTGGGATTCGGTAATCTAAAATAATATAAGTCCAAGCTTCTTTAACGCTATCGTCTCCCAAGAGTATTTTTAAAATTGCCGTTAAAGGAATTTTTACAGAACCCAGAGCGATATTACTTAGGAAGAGTATGAGCAATACAATTCCTAAACTAATAAAGCGGATGCTATGTTTCTTCTCGTTAATCAAGCGGATAGAAAAAATGAGGTTGTTGTGTTTCGCTCAGTTCCGGATGAAAGATAGCAACCAAATCCTCCAGAACCCAATCTGGCCGTGAAGGTGCGAGTTCGTAATATAACATTCCTCCGGTAGCGCCTTTTGCTGAAGCAAAACTGTAAATACGTTTGTTTTTAAAAGCATCAAACCGGGTGTAAGCATCATTGGTGTTTGCAAGTGCATCATAGCTTTCAAACGCGTTGGGAGCAATCCAAAAATCAGCTTTTTGAGCGGTATTTAAAACCGACTCGATACTTAAGGCGGCGCTTCCGGTTCCTGAAGTATTTTTATAGAGATAATTTGCATTAGCATCAGCGACGAGCTGTGCTGCCCAACTGTCTCCTTTGGGTAAATACCAAACATCTTTGAACATCGCTCCGCTTAAAACGGTAGGCTGATTTGTTGCTTTTAATGCTTTCTCTTTTAAGTTGTTGTATTGTGTTTCGATCGTATTAAAAATGCTGTCTGCTACAGCTTCTTTATCATAAAGTGCTGCAAAAAACTTGATCCATTCTGCTTGACCTAAGGGAGAATTTTCGGTCCAGTCTCCGTTATAAATCACCGGAATATGCGCGCGCTGCAATGAACTTAGTGTTTTATTTTCTCCTTCAACTCCAAAACTTACTACGACATCCGGATTTAAGTCAATTGCTTTTTCGGTATTGATCGCTTCATTCTGACCGAGCTCTTGAATGGCTCCGGCGTCAATCAAAGCGCGGGTTTTTTCTGAAGAAATATAGTCGAGATTAGGAAAGCCGACTAGCGATTTTTCTACACCTAAAAGTTCTAAAGCCGGAATATGCGTAGTAGAGGTTACTACAATCGAAGAAATAGGAGTTGTGATCACAGCATCAGCCTGAATACTATCAGGCGCAGGGGAGCCTTTTTTATGAAGAAGGTATTTAAAGGTTTTGGTACTGCCCGGCCAAGCACTAGAGACTTTGAGAATTTTAAAATCACCATAGTTGTCGATTTGAAAGCCTTTAGCGTACGATAGCGTAGCATTGCTATTTTGCTCGACTTGAACTTCAGTAGCATTTTGATTTCCATCTTTGCAAGAATGAAAAATCAAGAGGGAAATGCATAAGGCTTTGGTAATGTGTTTTTTAATCAAAATACAGTGCTTTTTTGAGATTCTGAAGCTGAAAAAATGCTGCATCAAAAGTAAGATTAATTAAAAAAAGGAATGCAGACTTACAGATTTGATTAACTTCGCAAACGTATTTTGGTGGTGTTTTTTGTTTTTAAAAACACCTTAAAAGGGAATCAGGTGCTTCTTTGTAAAAATCCTGAGCTGTTCCCGCAACTGTAAGCTTAGTTCGTAAAAGAACGGTAAAGATCGTCTTACACCACTGTCAATATTGATGGGAAGGTTTGATCTTTATACGCGAGCCAGGAGACCTGCCAGAAGAAACTAATAACTATAGACTTTCGGGTTAAAGGTCTGAGGCTTATGAAGAAAACGCTATTCTATATTTTCTTAGCACTACTTGCGTGTTTACAAGACCTATACGCGCAGGACAGTCTGTTGACCAACTTAGATTCGGTGTATGTAACAGATGTGAAGCTCAAGAACTATTCTACCGGAAGAACAGTTTTACAACTTTCGGATACTTTAACGCAAAAAAACAGACCACTTCTAACCAATACGTTAAACTTCAATACCCCTATTTATTTTAAAGAAAACGGGTTGGGGATGGTGTCTTCACCATCTTTTAGAGGAACCACAGCTTCACAAACTGCAGTGGTTTGGAACGGGATAAATATCAATTCACAATTTAACGGGCAGCTTGATTTTAATACGGTAAACGCTGCTGCTTACGACGAGATCGCGGTGCGTGGCGGCGGTGGAAGCGTGGTCTATGGAACCGGCGCCATTGGCGGAAGTATTCATTTAAATACACAACTCGATTTTAAGAACCGGCAATCGCATCATCTGTTTTTACAGTATGGCAGTTTTGATACCCGTGATGCGCGCTATCAATTTAAAATGGGGACTGAAACTTATAGCCTGTCGCTGGCCTTGGCACACAACAGTAGTGACAATGATTATGCGTATCCTGATGGGGGGCAAAATTTAAATGGTGAATTTGAAAATACAGCGCTTAATGTTGGTTTGGGTTTTAAACTGAACGCAAAGCACAGCCTTCGATTTTTTAGCGAATTATACGACGGTGAGCGGCATTTTTCACTCATCAGAGCTTCAGAAACGCGAACCAAATACGATGATCTAAACAGTAAGAATTTGCTCGAGTGGGAGTATGAATTTTCAGATTTTACTTCGGTTACTCGTTTGGCTTATTTAGATGAGCATTATAAATACTTCGGAAATTTAAGCTCAGCAAATTATTCTTTTGGAAGTGCAAAAACCATAATCGGAAAATATGATCTTACTTATCGTTTATCTCGTAGACTTCATCTCAACACTGTTTTAACCAATACGTATACTTCGGGAGAAGGTTCCAGCTTAGGAGTTAACGACCGTAATATTTTTTCGGCAGCGGTTCTTATGAAGCATCAGCTGAAGAATGGCCTTGATTACGAACTCGGTTTCAGAAAGGAAATTACAGGAAATTATGAGAGTCCGTTTTTATTTTCTTTAGGAGCGACTAAAGCATTTTCAGAATATTTCAGTCTGAATCTGAGTGCTTCGCGCAACTTTAGAATTCCCACATATAATGACCTGTATTGGTCGAGCGCAGGGAACCCAGATTTGCTTCCGGAGAATTCCTTGCAAGGTCAATTAGGTGCAAAAATTACAATAGCCAATTTCAATATAGATCTCACCGGTTATTACAACTCGGTAACAGAAATGATTCGCTGGCTACCCGGTAGCGACGGCGTATGGCGCCCGCGTAATGAAGATGAGGTACGCATTTTTGGAGTAGAAGCTATTGCGAATTGGTCACAAAAAATAAATGCGCATTCCCTGAATATTTATGGCACCTATGCCTACACGATTTCTGAAAATGCACAAACGGAAAACCAATTGATCTATGTGCCTTATCATAAAGCTACGGCCGGATTTGATTATGACTTCAAGCGATTCAACACCGGCATACAAGTGGTGTACGTTGGCGAGGTGTTTACACGTAGCGATAACAACAGCCGGTATAACCTGGATGCCTATGCTTTGGCCAATTTCAATTTGGGTTACTCTTTTGGAAAGAAGGAAGCGTTCGAACTGGGAGGCCGTGTAAATAATGTTTTTGATGCTGAATATCAAAGCGTAGAAAACCGCTGGATGCCTGGACGCAATTTTAGTATATACTTAAATCTTAAACTATAAAAACAATGATGAAAATTAATAAACTAGCACTTTTTGCGCTTTTAGGCGTATTGGTATTGAACTCGTGCTCTAACGATGACGATGCACTCGAGCCACTTCCTGAAGGCGATTATACAGATGGTTTTTTTGTGTTGAATGAGGGAGGAATTGGGACTGTAACTTTTGTGAGTAATGATCTAAATACCGTAAATCAAGATATTTTTGCAACCGTGAATCCTGATGCTGCAGATTTGGGCGGTTATGCTCAATCAATATTTTTTGACGATGCAGACCGTGCTTATATAATTTCAAACGGATCAAATTTAATTACCGTTGTTGATCGCTATACCTTTGAGTTGATCTCGGTTATTGATGAAGGTTTGTCTGTACCAAAGTATGGTGTGACTTATAATGGTAAAGCTTATGTGACTAACAATAACACTTTTGACGATTATACGTATGATAACGCCAATCCGCCTGCGAGTTATGATGATTATATAGCGGTAATTGATTTAGAAACGATGCGCGTTGAATCAACCATAGAGACTGATAGCTATACAGAACAGATTGAAGAAGAAGATGGATTAATCTATGTAAACGGTTCTTCTTTTGGTTACGGCAATACAATTAATGTGATCAACCCTTCTTCTAATGCGGTAGTTCAAACCCTGGTTACCGACTTTGGTGTTAATTCTTTTGAAATAGAGGATGACTTAGTTTATGCGTTGTCGGGTAGTTCATACCAAGCGTTTAATAAAGATTCTGGTGAAGCTGTAAGTTCTTTAGATTTTGCAGAATTAAGCGCTGCTGCGAACTTGAGAATTGAAGATGATCAAGCTTATTTTACTGTTGGAAGATCAGTTTATGTGATGGAACAAAACAGCACTACAGAACCAAGTGAAGCATTATTAAATTATAATTCTGAGTCTCAATATGGTGTAATGTATGGCTTTGAAGTTGAAGATGACCGCATTTATATCGCAGACGGAGGTGATTTCTCTTCAGATAGTTTTATTGAGGTGTATTCAACTGAAGGTAATTTACTTAAAAATATACGTGTTGGTTTAGGACCTAACGGTTTTTATTTTAACTAAGTCATTCGATACATACCAGATAAAAAAATCCGCTGAGTTTCTCAGCGGATTTTTTTATTGGATAACTATTGAATCCTATTTTTGAATTTGAGGAAGTTCAGTAACATACATTTTTTGGAAGGTAGGTTGATTCATATCGGTTTCTCCTACCAATTCATATGCAGGTCCTGCATTTCTTTTAGAGCTGCTATGACTTCTCCCTAAAATTTGGTCAAGAGCAAGGCTTAGAAGAGGTTCATTTTCATCACCTAGTTCACCAAGATTGGTTAGATCTTCAGCTAATTCAAAATCAGGAACAATTCCTGTAGGAGGGCCAACTACACCGTTGGCATTTGCATATGTATAGATCAAAGGCTGAATTGCATAATTGTGATCTGGATTAATATTTTCTTTACCAAAGTTGTCTCCGTCATAAAGTGTAGCAGAAGCTTGAAATTTACCAACCGTTGTAGTTCCTATTGTTTTTACATCAATATATGGGCGTAATCCAATGATTGTCAATTCACTTGCAGAAGCGGTGCTGCTGGTACCAATCACATAAAGTCTGGTAAGATTTAAGCTGTTAATTGCTTCACCGGTTCTTATTTGACCATCAAAACGATCGATTAAACTCTCAGGACTTTGAGACTCAAAATAAGCTTGAGCTTCAGCATTCCATTGTTGTTTTGTGATGACTTCACCTTCAAATTGACCAGTGATCATTGAAGTTAAGTCGATGGCACTAGCTACAGAACCACCGCCATTGTAACGTAAGTCCAATACAAGATCTGTGATACCGTCTGCTTTGAAATCTGCAAAGGCAGCATTAAGCTCATCGTCATAGGCACCTACGTAAGAATTATACATTAAATATCCAATTTTCTGACCATCAATCTCTAAGGTCTTTGCAATTAGAATAGGGTTTTCAGAGAACCCTTCCTCTTTAGTTAATTCAACAGATTCGCCTGTGCTACTTACAGTGTTATTTGCAACAGTCGCTAAACCTAGAGTATAATCGTCTTGTGCTAATAAACTTTGATAGTTATTGATGTTCATTTGTGTACCATCAACCGTTAGAAACAGATCTCCACGTTCGATGATGGTAGTAGACGCATTTGAATTAGGAGCTACATAGCGAACATAACCAAATATGTCATTTGAATTTGAAAAACGAACTAAGCTGTATTTGAGTCCGTTACTTTTACTTACTCCAGAAAAGCTATTTTCAAGTGCTACATAATCGTTTGTCAAATAACTGAAGCGATCCTGGTCTGAAACTAACTCATCATAGTAAAAATCCTCAGGTACCGGGTTTTCTGAAAGATATTCAGCATACTCGTTAACATCTGAAAAATAAGATTCGTCAAGTTCTGGAGTATCTGCTTTATAGAGGTAATACACGTTCATCGCAGACCATATAAAGTCTTGAATGGGATAATCTTCTCTATTATAAGTGACTTCTTCTGGCGCTTCCGGTTCTTCTGGCGCCGGTTCCTCAGGTGTTGGTTCTTCAACAATTTCAGCTACATCATCATCATTAGAACACGCAGAAAAAATCAATACGCTTAATAGAAATACTAGGAAATTCTTTTTCATTTTAAAAGGGGGTATTTAAATAATTGCGGAATATAAGATTTATTTTAAACTATCAGGTAAGTCTTTTATGTACATACGTTGATACGTTGCGTTTTGGTTTTCACGCTCTCCAAAGAGTTCAAATACTGTACCAGCTTTACTTTTAGAAGAATAGCTACGCCCTAAGATTTGATCTAATGCCAAACTTAATAAAGGTTCGTCAGGAGCTCCTAGAGTACCTAAGTTTGAAATATCTTCTCTAAGCTCAAAATCTGGTGTGATTCCTGCTGGTGGGCCAATAATGTCATCTGCATTGGCATAGGTATAAACCAAAGGTTGAATCGCGTAAAAATGACTTGGGTTTAAGGTCTCATCATTTCTTCGGAAACTATCAGAATCATAAAGCGTTATGGAAGCTTGAAACTTACCTACTGTAGTGGTTCCCACAGTTTGAACGTCGATGTAGGGTTGTAATCCTATGATGGTTAACTCACTTGCCGAAGCGGTACTTCCTGTACCAATTACAAATAAGCGACTTAGGTTGAGACTGTTGATGAGGCTTCCGTCTGAGATTGTATTGTCAAATCGGTCTATTAAAGCGTCTGGTTCTTCGGCTTCAAAAGCGGCTTGTATTTCAGGATTCCATTGTTGCTTGGTTATGATCTCACCATTAAACTGCCCGGTGATCATAGAAGTTAGATCGATAGCCGTCTCAACCGAACCACCACCATTGTAGCGTAAGTCAAGAACCAGATCTGTCACTCCATCTGCTTGAAATTGTGCAAATGCGGCATTCAATTCACTATCAAAATTACGGCGATAGGCGTTATACATGAGATAGCCTATTTTGTTTCCATCGATGTCTAAAGTTTTAGCAATAAAAACCGGATTCTCTGTATATTCTTTTTGAACCAGATCGATGCGATCCCCGGTTAATTGCAAATCATCATTGGTGTCAAATTCGGCTAAAGCAATGGTATAGCTGTCCAGATTGAGCAATTCCCGTGAACGCGTACTTAAAGAGTACGTGCCGTCACCGTTGGCCGTTGTGGTTAAACGTTCGTCATTTATCGTATTGAATATCATTCCGCGTGCTACACCATTTTCTGAAGCAGAAGTGTTAGGGAGCACATAACGTACATAGGCAAACGCAAAGTTGGCATCATTAGGGTCTAATGCTAGACCATAATCGATACCTGAAGTTTTGCTCACACCGGCTAATGAATTTTCTAAATCGCGGTAATCTGTACTTAAAAAGCTAAAACGATCTACATCGGCAACCAGACCATTGTAAAATAAATCTTCAGGGCCGGTAAATGCAGACAAGAAATCATTCAATTCTGAATTGGTATCAAAATAGGTGTTGGCCAATTCCGGAATTTCAGGTTTATACAAATAGTACAGTTGCATCCCACTGTAGATGAAGTTTTCGATCTCTAATTCAGAAAGCGGTCGTATCTCATCGTCCCGGTCTTTACTGCAGGAACTCAATACGATTAAGATAACAAGGCTAAGCGAAAGGGTAATTCTTTTCATTGTGGCAAATTAATAATCAACTCTAAATTTAGGGGTATTATTGTATTTATTGTTTTTAATGTAACAAAATTTATGTTGAATCGTCATCCTTGTAACTAACCGCTAGTAAGAATGAATCAAAAAGAATTTTTAGCTCAAGTAAATCCAATTCAGGATCGTCTGTATCGTCTGGCAAGGCGGCTGCTGGTTTCTGATGATGAGGCACAGGATGCTACACAGGAAATTTTGATCAAGCTGTGGTCTAATCGTAAGAAATTTAAAAAGCTACGCAGCATTGAAGCTTTTGCCGTGACGATGACAAAGAATTATTGTTATGACAAGTTAAAAGCAAAAAGTAGCAACAACTTACAATTAGTACATTCTAATTATGAAGATCAGCATTACAATACGGTAAAGACCAGTGAGAATAATGACAGTGTTAATTGGGTGTTTAAGTTGATGAAGGAATTACCCGAACAACAACGACTGGTTTTACATATGCGGGATGTGGAGCAATATTCAAACAGTGAGATTGCAAAAGAATTAGATTTAAATGAAACAGCGGTACGTGTTACGCTGTCTAGAGCTCGAAAAACAATACGTGAACAATTGTTAAAAAAACACAACTATGGAATTAAATAAAATCGAAAAGCTGCTTGAGCTTTACTTTGAGGGAGCAACTTCCTTAGAGCAAGAAGCACAGTTGCAAGACTACTTTACTAGTGATGAAGTAGCCGGGCATCTCGCAGAGTATGCTCCGCTGTTTGGAGCATTTGCTCAGGCAAAAGAGCAAGGCTTTAACCGAAACATAGAATTGCCAGAAACCAAAAGATCCTGGCGCTGGGTGCCTGTGGCAGCAAGCATTTTGCTATGTGTTGGACTCTTTTTAACCTTTAATCAAAAGCAAGGTTCTGAACACGATCTTGGTACTTATAAAGACCCAGAAGTAGCTGCTTTAAAAACAAAACAAGCGCTGTTTATGATGGGAAATTTTGTAAACAAAGGTACCGGTCAACTTGAAAAACTAGAGACTTTTGAAGAAACCGCAAATCAAATTAAAAAATAATCTAAATCAAAAAACGATGAATAAATTAGTAGTTACCTTAATGTTAGTTGGCTTTAGCCTTACCACTTATGCTCAAAAGAGCTTTGACAGATTTGAAGATATGAAAGATGTAACCGCAATGGTTATTAATCAGAAGATGTTCAAATTACTAGGAAAGATGGATCTCGATTCTAAAGATCCTGAGATGAAAAATTATATCGATATGGTGAACAGCCTTGAAGATATAAAAGTGTTCTCAACAAAAAGTGCTAATGCAGCAAAGGCGATGAAAGGTGAGTTTAGCGCTTACAAAGCTAGTGAGAAACTGGAGCAGCTTATGAGTGTAAAGGATGAAGGTAAAAATGTGAATTTTTACTACAAGCCGGGAAAAAGCGATGATTTTGTAAGCGAGTTCCTGATGTTTATAGATGGTGAAAATAACGATGACGACACCGTACTCATCAAGATCACAGGTAATATAGACTTGAGAGAAATAGGTAAGATCGCAAATAGCATCAACTTTGATGGAAGCGATGAATTAAAAAATGTAAAAGTAAATTAAGATGAAAGCGTTTAAATTCAGTTTGATGCTGCTTTTGATTGCAACTCTTATGAGTTGTAACAATCAGCAGTCATTGCAAGAATATTATATAGACAGTAAAGAGAACGAAGACTTTATTATGGTTGACTTGCCTACCAGCTTGATCAGTGCTAAAAGTGAATCTTTATCTCCAGAGCAAAAAAAGGTGATCGAGTCGGTTAAAAAAATCAACTTGTTAGCTTATTCGTTAAAAGACACCGCTTTTTATACCAGTGAAACCGGAAAGGTAAAAGCTATTCTCAAAGGCGATAATTATGACGAGTTGATGAAGTTAGGAAGCACCGAGCAGCGTATGCGCATTTTTATTAAAGGTGATGAAGACGCTATCGATGAGGTTGTTGTTTTTGCTCAGGATAACAGCAAAGGTTTCGTTCTTGCTCGTGTTTTGGGTAACGATATGAATGTAGCAGATATGGTACGTTTTGCCGAAACTATGGATACCAGCAGTGCCGCTTTAAACACCGCGCAATTTGAAGGAATAATGGATGTTTTCAATTAAAACATTCTCCATTAGCATATAAACAAAAGGGAGTCTCTTAGACTCCCTTTTTTATTTAGAACAGGTTTAAACAATGACATAAGTCAGTAATTACTTTAGTTCTTAAATTGTAATTTTACCTAAACAATCTAACACGCTATGAATAAAGGAATTTATATCGCGACGCTCGAGCCTAATAGTGGTAAATCTATTGTTTCGCTTGGTTTGATGCGCACGCTTTTAGGTAAGACGGCCAAAGTGGGGTATTTCAGGCCCATTATTGACGATAGTAAAAACACCGGTAAAGACAATCATATAAGTACGGTTCTTTCTTTTTTTGATATCAAACTCGATTATGAAGATGCGTATGCGTTTACCAGCAGCGAGTTGATCAAAAAACGTAATAAAGGGAAGTCTGGTGAAATACTCGATACGATCATTACCAAGTATAAAAATCTAGAAGACCGTTTTGACTTTGTTCTGGTAGAAGGATCAGATTTTACAGGAGAAGGAAGTGTTTTTGAGTTTGACACTAATGTTCTGGTAGCAAAAAATTTAGGCTTACCGGTAATTCTTGTAGGAAGTGGTGTAAATAAAACCGAAGATGAACTTCTAGGGAGTTTGCAAATTGCATATACTACGTTTTTAGAGAAAGATGTTTCAGTTTTGGCGGTGGTGGCCAATAAAGTTCAAGAGGAAAATTTAATGGTTGCTAAAAACGGACTGAGCAATTTCTTACCTGATTCTGTTGAAGTTTTTGCAATTCCTTATACCGAAAAGCTAGCGCGACCTACAATCAAAGAGATTGTAGAAGAGTTAGATGGCGAAGTCTTATTTGGTGCCGAATTTCTAGACAATCAAACCGGGAATTTTGGAGTTGGTGCTATGCAGCTGCGTAATTATTTGACGCATTTAAAACAAGATAGTCTGGTAATTACTCCGGGAGATCGAGCTGATATAATTCTTGGAGCGCTTCAGGCGAATATTTCAACCAATTACCCGCGTATTTCCGGGATTATATTAACCGGAGGGTTAAAGCCTGAAGAACCAATTTTACAATTAATACAGGGACTTTCTCAAATCGTGCCAATTGTTTCAGTAAACGACGGAACTTTTTCGGTGACGAATAGAGTAGGGAACATCAAATCTCAAATTTACGCAAGCAGCAAACCTAAGATCGAAACTTCACTTACAGTTTTTTCTAAAGAGGTTTCTTTTGATAAACTTATTGAGCGCCTGATCAATTTAAAACCTAAAGGAATTACGCCAAGAATGTTTCAGTATGGTTTGATGAAGCGCGCACGTACGGCTAAAAAGCATATCGTTATGCCCGAAGGGACAGACGAACGCATATTGACCGCTGCGATTCAGCTCGTAGAATTAGATATTGTTCAAATTACCTTGCTGGGCGAAGTGGAGAAAGTGAAAGAAAAAGCTGTGCAACTGGGGCTTGCCTTAGATTTAGATAAAATCTCGGTGATCAACCCCGTGCAGTCTGAGCATTTTGATGATTATGTAGAAACTTTTTATGAACTGCGTAAGCATAAAAATGTAAATCGTGACATTGCCCGCGATTGGATGGCCGATGTTTCATACTATGGCACGATGATGATCTACAAAGGCCACGCAGACGGCATGGTAAGTGGTGCGGCGCATACGACGCAGCATACGATTAGACCGGCGCTTCAGTTTATTAAAACAAAGCCCGGTGTTTCAGTGGTGTCTTCGGTATTTTTTATGTGTCTTGAAGATCGTGTTTCAGTATTTGGAGATTGTGCGATCAACCCAAATCCTTCAGCTACAGAACTGGCAGAAATCGCGATTTCTTCCGCAGAAAGTAGTTTGGCCTTTGGCATTGAGCCTAAGATCGCAATGCTTTCCTATTCCTCAGGAACTTCAGGAAAAGGTGCAGATGTCGATCGTGTACGTGAAGCGACCGAAATTGTCAAAAAAGAACGTCCAGACCTTAAAATTGAAGGTCCTATTCAATATGATGCTGCGGTAGACGCTGCAGTAGGAAAAAGCAAATTACCCGATTCTGAAGTTGCCGGTCAGGCGAGTGTTTTGATCTTTCCAGATTTGAATACAGGAAATAATACCTATAAAGCGGTACAGCGTGAAACCGGCGCTCTGGCCATTGGTCCTATGCTACAAGGCTTAAACAAGCCGGTAAATGATTTGAGTCGCGGTTGTACTACCGAAGATGTTTTTAACACAGTAATCATCACGGCGATACAAGCACAAGGTTTTAATTAGAAGATTTTAAATGAATATACTCGTAATAAACTCCGGAAGCTCTTCGATTAAATTTCAACTTATTCAAATGCCCGAAACGCGCGTTTTGGCCAGTGGAGTAGTAGAACGAATCGGGATCGAAAACGGAAGTATTTCCTATAAAACAGAAACGGCTGATTTTTCAGAAAAGGTTGATTTTAAAGATCATGCTGAAGGTTTGCAAAAAGTAGCAAACCTTCTTATGAGTGCTGAGATCGGTGTGATTAAGAATGCTGCCGAAGTGGATGCCGTTGGACATCGTGTGGTACACGGTGGGAAACAATTTACCAAAACCATCAAAGTTAATGATGAGGTAAAAGCAAATATCAAACGATTGTTTTCGCTGGCTCCGTTGCATAATCCTGCTAACTTAACGGGAATCGAAGTTGCCGAAAAACTCTTTGAAGATACACCACAGGTTTGTGTGTTTGACACCGCATTTTTTGAGAGTGTTCCGCAGAAAGCGTATCAATATGCGATTCCGCAGCATTTAATGGAAGAATCCAGAATTAGAGCTTATGGTTTTCACGGTACCAGTCACAAGTATGTAAGCAAAAAGGCGCTGAATCATCTTGATGATCCTTATGCTAAAATTATAACCATTCACTTAGGAAATGGTTGCAGTATGACGGCGATTAAAGACGGTAAAGCGATTGATACCTCGTTAGGTTTTGGTCCAGCAAACGGACTCATAATGGGAACACGAGCAGGCGATATAGATCAAAGTGTGGTATTCTTTATGCAGGAACACCTGGGCTACTCGGTCAAAGAAGTTAGTGATTTACTCAACAAAAAGAGTGGAATGCTTGGACTTACAGGACACAGTGATCTACGTGATATAGAAGCCGCTGCTGCTGCCGGAGACCGAACCTGTGCACTTGCTTTGGATATGAATGCTTATCGTATTAAAAAGTATATTGGTGCGTATGCTGCCGCCTTAAATGGACTGGACGCCATTGTCTTTACGGCCGGGATTGGTGAAAATAGCAGCACTATAAGAAGTAAAGTTTGTAAGGATATGGATTTCCTAGGCATAAGCCTTGACGAGAGTTTGAATGGGCAACGCTCTAAAAGCTTACGAGAGATTCATGCTCTTGAATCTAGAGTGAAAGTAATGGTGATTCCTACCAATGAAGAATTAGAGATCGCCAATCAAGTTTATGAGTTGATCTAAAAGAAAACGAGACGCATTAATCTTTGCGTCTCGTTTTAATTAACCTGATTATTAATATCATAAAAATAATCGCTAAACCTGCTAGTATGTATGCCTCTGTAAGAATCCCAGCGAGGCCCGCAATGAGAATTCCTGCATAAAGCAGTACTACAAGAAAAAGATTTAGCGAAAATTTATAGCGCATTATACACCGGTATAGTTAGCCGGAGTGATTGCTTTTAACTCCTCTTTGATCGTGTCATTCACGTCTAGCGTTTCTATAAAAGCGTGCATAGATTCTTGCGTGATCGCTTCATTAGTACGTGTAAGTCCTTTTAAAGCTTCATATGGATTTGCATAACCTTCACGGCGTAAAATCGTCTGAATGGCTTCAGCCACCACAGCCCAGTTGTCTTCAAGATCCTTGGCAAATTTACTTTCGTTAAGCAATAATTTGTTCAAGCCTTTTAAAGTACTTTGGAAACCGATCAACGTGTGACCGTAAGGCACGCCAATATTTCGTAAAACCGTACTATCGGTCAAATCGCGCTGCAATCTGGAGATAGGAAGTTTTGCTGAAAGGTGCTCTAAAATAGCATTCGCGATTCCTAAATTCCCTTCACTGTTTTCAAAGTCGATAGGGTTTACTTTATGTGGCATCGCTGAAGAACCAACTTCTCCTTTCTTGATCTTCTGCTTAAAATATTCCATAGAAATATATTGCCAGAAATCACGATTCAAGTCGATAAGAATGGTATTGATGCGCTTCACATTATCAAATAATGCAGCCATGTGATCATAATGCTCGATCTGTGTGGTAGGGAAGGAGTGGTGTAATTTCAAAGTCCCGTTTACAAATGTATTACCAAAGGCTTTCCAGTCGATTTCAGGATACGCCACGTGATGCGCATTGTAATTACCAGTCGCGCCACCAAACTTTGCTGCGCTTGGTACAGCTTTTAAAAGCTTGATCTGCTCCTCAAGGCGCACAATAAAAACTTCGATTTCTTTTCCCAGACGGGTAGGAGAAGCGGGTTGACCGTGCGTACGCGCAAGCATTGAGATGCTCTCCCATTCATCGGCCAGTTGTTTAAGATGATCTACAACCTCCAAAAGTTGTGGAAGATAAACGTGATTGGTCGCATCTTTTAAACTTAAAGGAATCGCTGTGTTATTGATATCTTGTGAGGTGAGACCAAAGTGGATAAACTCTTTAGATTCGGTAAGACCTAAAGCATCAAACTTTTCTTTTATAAAGTATTCAACCGCTTTTACATCGTGGTTGGTAACGCCTTCAATTTCTTTTACTTTGAGCGCATCTTCGGTAGTAAAATCTTCATAGATCGCACGAAGGTTTGGGTAAGTCTCTTTGGGAAATTCGCTCAATTGTGGTAAAGGAATTTCGCAAAGCGCGATAAAATATTCGATTTCAACTTTTATGCGGTACTTTATAAGCGCTTTTTCAGAAAAGTATGCTGAGAGCGCTTCGGTTTTACTGGCATATCTACCGTCTATAGGTGATACGGCTTCTAAAGATAAAGACATAATTGCTTTTTGGTTAAAAGCGCAAATATACACAGCACAATGCTAGTAACAAACGAGAAAGTATAAGAATGTAATTGAATGAGACTCACTTATAAGTCAGCCAATAGTTTTGATGCACGGGATTTAAATGCAGCGGTACTGGAATCGTATTGAAGCGTTAATTGCGCCTTAAGTTCGTCTTGTATCCAGGGCTTGGTATCTTTTAAATTATAAATGCTTTGCATTGCAAAAACTTTGACGGCAACCTTTTCATCGGTTATAAGCCAGTCAAAACACCGGGCTATAATTTGTTGTTGCTCGCTAGCGTTTAATACGATCGTTTTCTTTTTTATAGAAGCTGCGGTAAGCAATTCACAAATCTTGGCCAATATTCTTGAAACAGTTTCAATTTTATTCAGTTCTAGCACTTCAAGAAATAATTTAAGATCAGGTTGAAGCAGTTCTATGCGCTTCCGCAAAGCGATGTCTAAGCCGTATGCAGCATTTGTAGCGAGAAGTGAATCTTGTTGTTTTATAAGTTCTAGGGAATAGGAAACACACTCAGGATTTTTGAGTATTTCGTTTCCTAAGGCTTTACGTTCTTCCAATCGTGCGGAAATCAAAGCAACTTTATCTGCCCATTGCGCTTTGGTCATTATTTAAATGATTAATTTCAACAGAATAAAAATAACAATATGATTTGGATAAAACGCTTTTTAATGCTTGCCTTAGTTGCGCTTGTTGTAATTCAGTTTATACCTGTAGATAAAAACGAAGAAGGTTATGAATCCCTAGCGCCTTTTTTACAGGAAACAAAACCTACCGAAGAGGTGGCTGCAATTTTAAAAAGTGCGTGCTACGATTGCCACAGTAATCAAACGACTTATCCTTGGTATTCTAATTTGGCACCTGTGAGTTTTTATCTTGAAGATCATATCAAAGACGGAAAAAGACATCTCAATTTTTCAGAATGGGAGCAATATTCCGTAAAGCGAAAGGATCATAAGTTAGACGAACTCATTGAAGAGATTGAGCGTAAAAGTATGCCGTTAGAATCCTATACGTTAATTCATACCGAAGCAAAACTTGATGCAGCACAAACCGAAGCCTTGATCAATTGGGCAAAAACTGCACGCATCAATTATTCAGGAGCTGCGCTACCACAGTAGGGACGCCTGTAGAAGCTTTTTCGGCATAGACTTTTAAGTTGGCTTGTGAACGAATGTTGGGTTTAGGATCTATAAAAAATACTTCAGCATCCGGTTTAGCATAATTAATTAATCCTGCCGCGGGATATACTTGCATAGATGTTCCTACAATTAAGATGTAATCGGCTTTAGCAGTGAGTGCCGCCGCGGTATCCAGAAGTGGAACCATCTCCCCAAACCAAACAATATGTGGTCGCAACTGACTATTTTTTGCACAAAGATCTCCTTCATTAATATCTTCTTTCCAGTCGAGAACAAGGTTTTCATCAACCGTACTACGTGCTTTTAACAGTTCACCGTGTAAATGAATCACAGAGGAACTTCCGGCGCGCTCGTGCAGGTCATCAACATTTTGCGTAATAATATCTACTTTAAATTGCTCCTCAAGTTTAACCAATGCTTCGTGTGCAGGGTTAGGGGATACTTCTTTGAGTTGCTTTCTACGCTGACTATAAAAATCAAGAACTAAAGCTCTGTTTTTATTCCAACCTTCTGGGCTGGCAACTTCCATAACATCGTGACCTTCCCATAAACCATTAGCATCCCTAAACGTTTTGAGTCCGCTCTCTGCGCTGATTCCGGCGCCCGTAAGTACTACAATATGCTTCACAATAAAATTTTAGTCAAAAATAATTAACATCTGGGAAAACCAAAAGGTTAAACTATTCGTAATTATTAGTGCTTGGGTTTATGATTTAATAAATTCCAATCAGAAATAATTAATAAATATTCAAAAAATCAGTTTATGAAAAAGTTTTATTTTTTGGCTTTATCACTGTTTATTGCTGCTTCTTGTAGTAATGATGATGATAGCCTAGACGTTATTCCCGGGGAATCGACGGGCAACACAATGACCTACGATTTAAGTGCAGTTTCTGATCCTGACGTGAGCGGAAGCGTTCTTTTTGTAGAAAAAGAAGACGGTTCTACAGATGTAAGTATCGTATTGTCTTCAACAACTCAGGGTTCACATCCTGCGCATATTCACCTAAACACAGCAGCAGAAGGTGGTGATATCGCAATCGATTTAGAACCTGTAGATGGTGCTTCAAGAAGAAGCTTAACTAACATTACTCAAACTAATGACGGTACGCCGGTATCTTACGATGACCTTCTAAATTTTGATGGATACATTAATGTACATGCAAGCGCTGACGATTTAGGTACACTGCTTGCTCAAGGTGATATTGGTCAAAACGATCTTACAGGAACTACTAAGTCTTATGATTTGGTAACCAAAGATGTTGATGGAATCAGCGGTACAGCTACGTTTTCTGAGCGTGTAAATGGTGAAGCTTTACTAGAAGTAATGCTTGATGGAACTCCTGACGGCGGAATGCATCCGGGACATATTCATAACAATTCTGCTGCAGAAACCGGTGGTATTGCACTTACCTTAACGACTCTTGATGGGACGACAGGTATGAGTAAAACCAACATAAGCGCATTAAATGATGGTACTCAAATAGGATATGCCGGAATTTTAGATTTCGACGGTTATATCAATTTCCATTTAAGTGCAGACGATTTGGCAACGCTTGTTGCTCAAGGTGATATTGGTGAAAACGAATTAACCGGAGAAACTAAAGATTACGAATTAGTAACTAAAGACGTAGAGGGTATAAGCGGTACAGCAACTTTTGCAGAGCGTAAAAGTGGTGCAGCGTTAGTAACTGTAATGCTTGACGGAACTCCTGACGGCGGAATGCACCCGGGACATATTCATAACAATTCTGCAGCAGAAACCGGAGGTATTGCTAAGACCTTAACAACACTTGATAGAACTACCGGAATGAGTGTAACACACATTGAAGCTTTAAATGATGGGACTGAAATTGGGTATGCAGGATTATTAGACTTTGATGGTTATATCAACTTCCATTTAAGTGCAGATGATTTAGCAACCTTAGTTGCTCAAGGGGATATTGGTGAAAACGAATTGACCGGTGAAACTAAAGACTACGAATTAGTAACTAAAGATGTACCAGGAATTAGTGGTACTGCAACCTTTGCAGAGCGTAAAAGTGGTGCAGCATTAGTAACTGTAATGCTTGACGGAACTCCTGACGGTGGAATGCACCCAGGACATATTCATAACAACTCTGCTGCAGAAACCGGAGGAATTGCTAAGACTCTAACAACACTTGACGGAACTACCGGAATGAGTGTTACACATATCGAAGCATTGAATGATGGGACTGAAATAGGATATGCAGGATTATTAGACTTTGATGGTTATATCAATTTCCATTTGAGTGGAGATGATCTGGCAACTTTAGTGGCTCAAGGTGATATTGGTGAAAACGAATTGACCGGAGAATCTAAAGAATATGATTTAGTAACCAAAGATGTGCCTGGAATTAGTGGTACTGCAACCTTTGCAGAGCGTAAAAGTGGTGCAGCCTTAGTAACTGTAATGTTAGATGGGACTCCTGATGGCGGAATGCACCCAGGACATATTCATAACAACTCTGCTGCAGAAACCGGAGGAATTGCTAAGACCTTAACAACGCTTGACGGGACAACCGGAATGAGTGTTACGCATATTGAAGCTTTAAATGACGGAACCGAAATTGGTTATGAAGGCCTATTAGACTTTGATGGTTATATCAACTTCCATTTAAGTGCAGATGATTTGGCAACTTTAGTTGCTCAAGGAGACATAGGTCAAAACGAACTTACCGGTGAGAGTATGACTTATGATCTTGATACGAAAGATGTGCCTGGAATTAGCGGTACAGCTACTTTTGCAGAGCGTTTAAGTGGTGAAACTTTAGTAACCCTTGATATTGATGGTACTCCGGCAGGTGGTATGCATCCTGCACACATTCACGCAGGAGCTGTAGCTGATGCGCCTGGAGCTATTTTAATTACCTTAGCCACAGTAGATGGAACTTCAGGAATGAGTCAGACTAACGTGTCTGCATTTAATGCTGAAGACGGTACTGCAAATGGTGGTGATGCGATCACTTACGATGAAATGATCGCGATTGATGGATACATCAATGTACACTTAAGTGCAGATGATCTGGGAACTATTGTTGCTCAAGGTAACGTAGGTTCAAATGTTGAATAAGCATTTATAATTCTTAAATACAAACCCGGCCATTTATTGGTCGGGTTTTTTTATTTTCGGCAGTTATGAAAAAAGAATTAATTGAGTATCTCGAAACTTTCTTGACGCGACGCAGGCAAGACTTATTTAAGCAGGTTCTTGATGAGCGAACGCGTTTTTTAACGGTCGCAATCGAAGATGTGGGGCATTTGCACAATACGAGCGCAGTAATGCGCAGTTGTGATGCGTTTGGGGTTCAGGATATTCATGTGATCGAAGAGCTCAAAGGAAAACGTATCGACCGAGAGATCGCTATGGGCGCGCAGAAATGGACTTCAGTTAAACGCTATGACTCTACAAAAAATGCGTTGGCAAAGCTGAAGTCAGAAGGGTATCAGATCGTGGCAACCACTCCGCATCATACGGCGCACAAACTCGAAGATTTCAAACTAGATAAGCCTACAGCGCTTTTCTTCGGAAGTGAAAAAGATGGTCTCACAGAAACGGTGATCGAGGCGGCTGATGAATATATTTACATCCCAACCTTCGGCTTTACACAAAGCTTGAATATTTCGGTATGTGCAGCAATTTTACTTCAGGAGTTAACCCAGCGCTTGCGCAATTCTAGTTTAGACTGGAAATTAAAATCAGCAGATATTGAAGAAATCAAAACACTTTGGCTCAAGCGTAATTTAAAGGATTATGATGCTTTAGTGACACAATTTAAAACTACGTTATGACTTTAGTAGACTGGCTGGGAGCACTAGGCGTATTTCAAATACTATTGGCTTATGTACTCAATCTGGCCAAAAAAGTAACGACCACAGATTGGTCTTTTTTAATATTGAATACCGTAGGTGCTTCAATGGCGTGCAGTGCAAGTGTTTTACTGGAATATTGGCCCTTTATTATTTTAGAAGGTGTCTGGGCACTCACTTCTTTTATTTCGGTAGTTCAGAAAATCAGGCTAAAAAAATAGCTTTTTATTTTTACTGGGTTTTTCTGAATACTGAAGGAAATAGAATCGCCTTACACAGTTAAAAGGAGCTGAAACTTTTTAACCTTTATCTCGGTTAAGTACGCGGTATTCTTCGTAACAACTGCTAAGCGCATCAAGAATCTGTAGATCATTAGCCGTTTTTACAAAACTTTCAGAGTAATCACATCTACTCAAAATCGTCTCGATATCTTCTCTTGGAATTTGCAATAAAGCTGATAAAGTCTCACGGTCAAATTTGGTAACCAAAAGATCTCTAATATTGTCATCTTCTTTCATCTGACGCAGTTTCCGCATCTGCGAACCTTTATTAGAAAAAACCTTGTTGAGAAAATCTGCCGGATTAAAAATAGCACTCAGGACCTTATTGAAGGCTCCGGGTTGCGAATTGCCACCTTCATACGCGCTTTCTAAGCCAGAAATACTATACCGAACGTTCTTGTATACAGGCACATTCTTCGCGTCGATCTCGAGGTATCCTGTAAGCTCTACATCCTTGACAACAACTTCTTCAAGGGCAATTCCTGTTTCGGTCATTTTTACTTTTACGTCTCCAAAGCGTTTCCAGTCATTGGTCACACGTATTTGTAAACTTTTAAATCCTAAAAACGAAAAATAAAGCGTGTCGTTAGAAGAAGCTCTTAACCTAAATGTTCCGTCTGGTTTTGAGATTGTTCCTTTAACCGTGTTGAGGTTAATGATGTTTACACCATCAAGCGGTTCGTTTGTAGACGAATTAAGAACGGTACCTTCTATGTAGTTTTCATCTTCTTGAGATGCAGAAGTGGTTTCTGATTCTTGAGCTGAAAGATAAAAAGGAGCTACCAAAAGTAGCAGGAGAAATACAAGCTTTTTCATAGAGGATGCCAATTTAGAAAAAGAGACGGAAAAATCATACCAAACGTGACAAATCCGTCTCCTTTTTTGAAAAATTATCGGTCTCTTCTTCGGCGTTTGCCAGAAAACGGACTTTTATTTTCTTTTTTGTTCGGTTTGCTCTTTCCGCGTCGCTCCCCGCTGCCTTTAGAATTTCTTCCGCGTTGGTTTCCATTAAAACCAGAATCATTTCTACGGCCACGGCCTTTTCCTCCTTTTTTGCGTTTTCCACCGCCGCCACCGCCACGGGTGTCTTTAGTGACTTCTACGTGAATTTGACGTCCTTGCAGCTTAAAATCTTCAAATAAAGCAAGAATAGTGTCCTTGTGTTCCGTATCGGTATTAAAGAACGAAAAAGAATCTTTACAGTCAACTTTGTAAATTCCATCACCAAGACCGGTAGTTTCCTTTAAAAAGTCTTTCAGGCTCATCCAGTCAAAACCGTCTTTTCCACCTACATTAATGAAGTAACGGGTAGACTCTCCAGATTCTTCTTTAAGATCTGCCTTAACAGCCACATTTAGATCTTTAGCTTTCTGATAGTAGTTAAAGAAACGGGTAAATTCTACTGAAAATACTTTCTTAATTACTTCTTCGCGGCTCAATCCTTCTAATACCTCGTTAATGCTGTATAAATACGGATTGATCTCTTCATTGATCTTCGTGTTACGAATATCATTTGCCAGGTGCATCAACTGTACTTCGCAAATTTCCATCCCTGATGGAATTTCTTTCTGCGTAAATTTCTTATTGATGATTTTTTCTAAAGTTCTGATCTTACGCAACTCGCTTTTTGAAACGATAACCATCGAAATTCCGGTTTTACCCGCACGTCCTGTACGACCGCTACGGTGGGTGTAGGTTTCGATCTCGTCTGGCAACTGATAGTTGATCACGTGAGTTACATCGTCTACGTCAATTCCACGTGCGGCAACATCTGTAGCAACCAGCATTTGAATTTGACGATTACGGAAACTCTTCATTACCAGATCTCGTTGATTCTGACTTAGATCTCCGTGAAGTGCCGAAGCATTGTAACCGTCTTCAATCAGATTTTCAGCTACTTTTTGTGTATCTCTCTTCGTACGACAAAAGATCACTGAAAAGATCTCAGGATTTGCATCAGCAAGACGCTTAAGCGCCTGATAACGGTCACGTGCATTAACCATATAATACTCGTGCGAAACATTCTCAGCACCCATATTTTTTGTTCCTACGGTAATTTCGATAGGAGACTTCATAAACTGCTTGGCAATGCGAGCCACCTCTTTGGGCATTGTAGCAGAAAATAACCAGGTTTTTTTGTCTTTTGGAGTGTCTGCTAGTATGGTGGTGATGTCTTCATAAAAGCCCATATTGAGCATCTCATCTGCTTCATCAAGTATGCAATAGTCAATACCGGTAATATCAACCATATTGCGTCGCATCATATCCTGCATACGTCCCGGAGTCGCAACAATAATCTGAGCACCGCGACTTATCTGGCGCGCCTGCTCTTGAATGTTTGCACCACCGTAAACGGCAACTGTGTTCAAGCCTTTTACGTGGCTTGAGTAGTTTTTTAGTTCGTTTGTGATCTGTAAACAAAGTTCGCGGGTAGGCGAGAGGATCAAGCCTTGTGTATTGCGATTGTTTACATCAATTCTTTGAATAAGCGGAAAACCAAATGCGGCCGTCTTACCCGTTCCTGTTTGTGCGAGGGCCACGACATCGGTCTCCTCTCTTAGTAGGACCGGGATGGCTTTTTCTTGCACTTCAGAAGGGGCTTTAAAACCCATATCGGTTACAGCTTGCAAGATGGCATCATTAAGTCCTAACGCTTTAAATGTACTCATATAAAAAAATTATCTCAAATCATCGTCGATTTAAGAGGGCGCAAAGATACAGTTAATTGACGTAAGAATCGGAGATTGACTAAATTGATTTAAATAATTGTAAATCAAAAAATTAGCATCTCGTTTTGGCTTGATTTTAAGAAGGCTTAACTCCTTGATTCTGAGTAAAGCGCGAGCTGAAGCTATTTTTTTAAAAAATTGAGTAAGAGTTGGGTAGCTTTTCCTCGGTGTCCGATCTTATTTTTTTCGGCAAGTAGCATTTGGGCAAAGGTAAGTTGGTATCCTTCGGGCTTAAAAACAGGATCGTAACCAAAACCACTGGTTCCGGTTCGTTGTTTTATAATTTCGCCTTTACAAATTCCTTCAAAGCATTGTTCTTGCCCATCCAGAATAAGTGCGATAACCGTTTTAAAATGCGCTTTACGATCTTTTTTGCCTTCTAAAGCAGCGAGAAGCTTATCGATATTATCTTCAGCGCTTTTTTGTGGACCCGCATAACGCGCGCTGTACACTCCGGGAGCGCCATCTAAAGCATCAACCTCAAGGCCCGTGTCGTCAGCAAAACAATCATAACCATAATGTTTTTTGACATAACGGGCTTTTATAAGTGCATTGCCTTCAATAGTAGGCGCATCTTCAATAATTTCTTCAGTGCAGCCAATATCGGTTAAACTTTTTAGCTGAATGTTTTCAGGCATGAGCGCCTGGATTTCTTTGAGCTTGTTTGCATTATGTGTCGCAAAAACGAGTGTCATTGTTTTTAGTTTTGTTCTGCAAGTTATTTATTCTTCCGGAATGCTTCTCGTAAAAAGAGATTCTTTAGTTCACGCTTGTGCTCCATAGCACAGTTTCATACTTTAGACGTCTACAAAATATCAAATTGAAAACAACAGCGATTTTAATTCTTGCAGCAGGTGAAGCATCTCGTATGGGAAGGATCAAACAAAACCTGCCCTATCTGGAGACCACGCTTTTAGGACACGCCATTACTCAGGCAAAACAAACTCAAGCGCAACACGTTTATTGTGTTCTAGGAGCTCAAGAAGAGGCCATTAAGGCTGAAATTAAACAAGAAGTTTCCTTTATTATAAATGAAGCTTGGGAGGAAGGCTTAGGGGCTAGCATAGCCGCCGGAGTCAAAGCGCTACGATCAAAAAAATACAATCAAATTTTGATAATGTTGGGAGATCAACCCTTGATAACTGCTGCATATTTGAATAAACTTATAGATAAAGCAAAAGAGCAACCTGAAACGTGTGTCGCATCGGGTTATAAAAATAAAAAGGGTGTTCCTGCGATTTTCCCAGAGTCCTATTTTGATGCTTTAGAAAAACTTAGCGGTGATCAAGGAGCAAAGGCTTTACTGAATTCAGATCGGTCGGTAATCGCTTTAAATGCCGAAGATCTTCTTCAAGATATTGATACTCCTGAAGATTATGAGCGCTTGCTGAAAAAATAAACTTAATTTTAGACTCAAATAATCATAAGCAACACAATGACTGCTGATCAGGAAAAAAAACAAGCTGCGCTAGAAGCCGTAAAATATATTGAAGACAATATGGTTGTAGGATTGGGTACAGGCTCAACTGCAAAACATATGATAGAAGCAGTGGGAGCACTTGTTGCCAAAGGAATGAACCTTACCTGTGTACCCTCATCTGATGCTACCGAAAAGCTTGCCAAAGAACTCGGGATAAAAATTGTTGCGCTTGATGAGATCGAAAAAATTGACGTTACTATTGACGGTGCAGATGAGTTCGATGCCAATTTTCAATTGATTAAGGGTGGAGGAGGAGCATTGCTTCGCGAAAAGATATTAGCTTGGAATACCAAGTTCAATATCATCATTGCAGATAGCAGTAAGGATGTTGAAAAGCTAGGCGCTTTTAAGCTTCCTTTGGAAGTGATTCCGTTTGCGACAAAGCAAATCATTACCTTTTTAGAGGAAGAAGGTTTAAAGCCTGTTCAGCGTATGAAAGGCAATGACCCATATCGTACTGACGAAAATAACAATATTGTAGATGTTGATATTTTTGAGGTTGACGATTTAAAGGCTTTAGAAATTAAACTTTTAAAAGTTCCGGGAATTGTAGAAACCGGACTTTTCTTAGATACTACCAGTCTGATCATTGTAGGTAAAGAAGACGGCCCTGAAATTAAAAAGCGATAAATGCTAGTTCTATAAAGTAAAAAAGAGCTGTCACGTATGTGGCAGCTCTTTTTTTTACTGGCTTTGGAAGTTAGCTTAGTTTAAATACTAGCCATAAACCTTTTCAAGGAAGCTTTTTAAATCCTGAGGTTTTCTACCCAGTAATTTTTCCAGATCAGTTTCTTCAGAGTTGAATTCGCCCTGAGCGATTCCCAGAGAAAAGGAAATCATCATCCCAATAGCACCTTCAGGAACCCCGTAAGAAGCCATTGTTGTTTTAAATGTATCAACATCTGGAGAGACATAACTTATTTCTTCACCGGTTACTTCGGTCAAAATAGAAGCGATTTTAGTAAAAGCAACAGCTTCTAAACCATCAAGTGTGTAGATTTTGTTCTCGTGCGCTTGGTGGTTTTTCAATACTGTTGCTCCAGCTTCAGCCAACTCGTCGCGTGAAGCAAAAGCCGTTTTTCCTTCTCCGGTAGGTAAGAAGACTGTCTTGCTGTTCAACAGCGTTTCTTTTTCGCCTAGAAACATAGGAACAACTTCTGCATACAAGTTATGTCTTAGAATAGTGTACGCCATTCCTGATTCCTGAAGCCATTTTTCAGTTTTGATATGTGCATCCATAACTGCAGCTACAGGAGAATCCTGACTTTCATCTTTGCGACCTGCACTGGTGTAAACTACGTGTTTTACACCTGCATTTTTTGCTGCAGTAACAACATTTTTATGCTGTGGCTCACGTGAAGGAATATCACTGGCAGAAACGAAATATAAAACCTCGATATCTTTAAAAGCAGCTTCTAGTTTTTCACTGTTGTCATAATCTGCAACACGCAGTTCATAGCCTTTAGCTTCGTAAGCCTTAGCTTTATCACTACTTGCATCTCGTACAAGTACAGAAATTTCTGATGCATCAACATCTTTAGATAAATGGGCGACGGCGCTACTTCCTAAACCTCCGGTAGCACCTGTGATTAAATATTTACTCATGATTTTATTAATTATAGTTATTAACTTACTTTTGGTAAGTAAAGGTAAACACTATATTTGGAAGCTAAAAGAACTTACATAAATGTAGTTTACTTACGTTGAAGTTAGTTTTATTGAAAATCAATTAATTATGAGGGAAAATTCTTTAAAAAAATATGCAGATGCTCAAAATTGTCCTGTGCGCAATGTGTTGGACCGTTTTGGTGATAAGTGGTCAACCTTAGTGTTATTACTTCTTGAGGAGGTAGAGGTCTTGCGTTTTAATGAATTGCATAAAGCGATTGAGACCATTTCGCAAAAAATGCTGGCTGTAACCCTTAAGTCGTTAGAAGCAGACGGATTAATCATCAGAAAACAGTATCAGGAAATTCCACCTCGAGTGGAGTATATGCTGAGTGCACGTGGTGCTAGCTTGATGCCACATATTAAAAGCTTAGTGCAGTGGGCAGACACTAATTTTGAAGCCATAGAACAATCGCGTGAGGCTTATAATAGATAAAGGCTCAATATCATTGAGCCTTTATCTTAGATCGTAGCATTTTAAACGGAGTTAATTCTTTTCGATATTTTGACTTTCTCCAGTCCAGTTTAAATAGCCTCCTTCCAGATCAAATATTTTGCTGAAGCCGGCATCAAGCATAAGCTGTGCAGCTTTTGCGCTACGTCTTCCTGAACGGCAATAAATATAAACCGGCTGTGCTTTGTCAAGGTTTTTGATCTGTTCTTTAAAACTTTCTTCTTCTAAAACATTAATGTTAGTGGCACCTTCGATCTTCCCGGCTTCAAACTCTTCAGGTCTTCGCACGTCTATCAATTGAATGTTTCTTTTCAAACTTTCGGTATCCGAATGAATACTTGCCTCAAACAGTTCTTTGCTTAGAATCACATGTTCGCTTTCTTGCGCAAATACACCAAAGCTCATTAAACACATACATAGATAAACGATCGTTCTCATAGTTCTTATTTTAAGGTTGAAGGGCAAACGTAGTTTGTTTTAGGTAAACTTGTTTCCTTGATGGCTTTATAACCGCCCTGAACATCAACCAAATTATGAATACCACGACTTTTTAAAATGCTCGCTGCAATCATACTGCGATAGCCTCCTGCGCAGTGTACATAAAATTCTTGATCTGAAGGAAATTCGCTAAGATGTTTGTTGATATAATCAAGCGGCGTACTTTGCGCTGCTTCAAGGTGTTCTGACTCAAACTCACCGGGTTTACGCACATCAAAAATAGCAGTATTTTTGTCAGTTTGTGCGACTTGTTCTAGTTCACTTGCGGGTACAGATTTGACTGAATCCGTCTCTTTACCGGAAGCTTCCCAAGCAGCAAAGCCACCTTTTAGATAACCCAAGGTTTGATCAAAACCTACACGAGATAATCGTGTGATCGTTTCTTCTTCACGACCTTCATCAGCGACTAGAAGAATAGGTTGTTCAGTATCTGCTATAAGCGCACCTACCCAAGGAGCAAAACTTCCGTCTATACCAATAAATATAGATCGGGGAATATGTCCTTTAGCAAAATCAGCTGCTTTACGCACGTCTAAGATCACTGCTCCTGTTTCGTTAGCAGCAGCTTCAAAAGCATCTGGTGATAATTGCTGTGTACCGCGCTCTAAAACTTCGTCAATATGATCGTAACCCTCTTTATTCATTTTTACATTGAGCGGAAAATAAGAAGGAGGCGGAAGTAATCCATCGGTCACTTCGGCAATAAATTCTTCTTTACTCATATCGGCGCGCAGTGCATAATTGGTTTTCTTTTGATTGCCTAACGTGTCTACCGTTTCTTTACTCATATTCTTACCACAAGCCGAACCTGCACCGTGAGCCGGATAAACAATGACATCGTCAGAAAGGGGCATAATTTTATTGCGTAAACTATCAAATAGGAAGCCGGCAAGATCTTCTTGTGTCAATTCTTTAGATTTTTGTGCCAGATCAGGACGTCCTACATCACCTAAAAACAAGGTGTCTCCGCTAAAGATAGCGTGATCTTTTCCATTTTCATCAATGAGAAGATAGGTCGTACTTTCCATTGTGTGACCTGGGGTATGCAGCACTTTTATGGTAACGTCTCCCAATTTAAACTCTTGGTTATCTTCTGCGATAACTGCCTCAAAAGAAGGGTTTGCCTTAGGGCCATAAATAATTTGGGCACCGGTCTCTTTGGCAAGAGTCACGTGGCCACTTACAAAGTCGGCGTGAAAATGCGTTTCAAAAATATACTTGATTTTGGCTTGAGCAGCTTCAGCTTTTTCCATATAAGGCTTCACTTCTCGCAGCGGATCTACGATCGCAACTTCACCTTTACTTTCTATATAATAAGCTCCCTGAGCTAAACAACCGGTATAAATTTGTTCTATTTTCATGATACGTATTGTTAATTTCTTGTACAAAGATAGGGTAGCTTGTCCACTCACTGGGTAACTAGGGTTACATTCCTAAAAAGCTAGGGAAGAACTCTCAATTTCCAAAACGAATACTGAATTGCAACCTGCCACCTTCACTCCCTGTAAAATAACCAAAACTACTATTGAAAAAACCGCCCATATTCAAATTAATTCCGCCACCGTAGCTGTCGTGCCAAACCTCTGATGCTTCCTGATTGAACCAAACGCGTCCCAAATCATAACCTACAAATACGCTGGATTGAATAGGGAAAATAGCCGTTTTTAAAGGTTTAATTTTGTAGAGTAAATCTGCCGAACCGCGCAACGCCTGATCTCCTGTAAACCGATCTAAGCGATAACTTCGCAATCCGGAATCACCTCCTAATTGTGCCGATTGATAAAAGGGAATTGCATTACCGAATCGTAATTGACCGGCGATTTCACTTTTTAAAACCAGGTCTCTCGAGGTGTCTATAGCATTCCAAAACGTGATTTTTGGGTCTGCAGCAAATACGGTTTCTTCGCTGTCTAAATGATCACTGTAATAGCCTGAAGCTTTAAAATGCATTCCTCTTGTAGGAAAATTTGAGTTGTCTACACTCTTGTAGGAATAAATAGCATTTAAAGTGATGTTATTGTTGTTATTCAGGTTGTTAAGTAGTTTTGATGAAAGTGTTTCTTCAATATTGAAATTTTGATAAGCGATGCTCGTTTCAAATGAACTACCATATTCTCCGATGTAATACACGCCTGCTTCAGCCTCAAACTTTTGTAAGAATACCCGATTTGTATCAAAATTTGAAGCTGTATTTGTTGTTTCATTTCCAAAGCCAAAAAAGTTTTCGGTGTAATTATTTGTAGTTGCCAGAGCGGCAATTTTTAGATTCCATTCAGGAAATAGATTTGCCGAATGGTATTCAGTTTTAAAAATTGCAGCCTGAGTCAATGAAAAATATTGAGCATCTATTACAAATTGAGAAGTAAAAGGATGACGTTCAAAACCCATTTTTTGACTTGCAAATCTTAAATGCGGAGCAAGCCCCCAATCTGGATTATAGGGCAATGCTAAACCTATTTTCTTCGCACTTTCCGGGCGACGCTCTGAGTCATAAATATGATTCTCATAAACACTGCTGAAACGCTTACGCGCTCCTCCTAAATTTTTGATTTCGTTGTCCTCGGGTTGGTCAAAGAGGGTTATGCCTTTTCCGTTTTCTAAATCGTAAACATCTTCGTCTTGTCCTCCGGAAATCACGATTTTTAATTTACCGGTTCCCGGGCCGTTAGCTGTAAAAACGTCATCATCATCCAGACCGTAAATCCATATTTCCTTGGTTTCATCAGGATTAAAGTTTCGATTAAATAACTCATAGCCGTCTGCTCCATCTTTGATACGATAGGCTTTTATGGTAGTGCTTCCGTCTGCATTGCGGGTGATGTAAAAGTGATCATCCTTGTCGGTACCTTTCAAGGTTTGAAACTTGATAAAGTAGTCGTAGTAGCGCTCTACAATACTGGTGAGATTGTCCTTTCGCTTTAACAAATCGCTTTGTAAAGCCAACCAATCCTCATCCTGAACTTCTTTAGGCATTTCTTTAAAGGCTGTTGAGACTACTTCTGGAGTAATGTGTTCTTGAATATAGCGTACCGCCTCTAGCCAGTCACTTTTATTAGTTTTCTGAAGTAGCGCGCGATCAAGGTTGATGGCGCTTTCACTGAATTTTTCTACAAATTCTATATCAGGTCCGTAATTACCGAGTTCGCGTGTTCCCGGCATAAATTTTTGCAGGGTTTTGATAAACGAGCCATCAAACTTTGAAAATACTTGGTCACGATCCCGTGGGATGGCGATAAAATTAACCACGTCATCATCGTCCTCACGCTCTGCCCAACGCCATTGATCTTCGTGACGATCCCAGTCGCCTACAAGCATATCAAAAACACGGGCGCGTATATAATCTTGTTCTTCCACCTGATTTTTTTCATCTTCCCGAATCGCCTCAAACAAATCTGCTGTGCTTTCAACATCATCGTTAAAACCAAACATATGTTCCCCGTTAAAGTCGTCATCAGGCTTTTCTACGACCATATAAAGTCGATTTCCGTGGGTTTCATTAAAATCGCCTAACATTTTATGTTTTGGTATATAAAATACTTTAGGATGCGTGTGGTTGAGGTTTGCAGCTCCTGCTAATCTAGGAATTGCAAAAGCACCATAAGGATGTGAAGCGGTATAAAAATCTTCAATAATTCGCGCAGGAATCGTACCCGAAAAATACGTTTCAGCATCAAGATTATCATAACCCGAGGACTTTAAAAAGGAAAAAGGATCTTTTGCTAAAGCGCGCATATTGTACTCGCGATCCTCTTTATCAACGAGTCTAAGCGATTGGGTTTGATGTCCGCCACCGGCACGTTCTACTTCAAGACCGCCGTGCAGCGTATCGATAACGGCGACTTCAGCATTGATTTCTAAACCGTATAAATCTCTGTAATGTTTACCCCAAAACTTCTCGTAACGCTTAGAAACAGTAACATCTTCTTTTGGGTAAATGCTAGCCTTTTCTGTAGTGCTGAATCTTGCCGGTAAGGAGTCTACGGGATACGGCTGTGGTTGCTCATAGGCGGTTTTGGCATAGCGTTCTACAAGTTGTTGCTCTTCATTAAGCTCATAAAAATGTACGGAAGTAGCCCCGTTCTCAAACAAACGCAATTCAGTAAAACCCGGTTGCACCGAAGCAAATAAACCGTCTTTCCCTAACCGCGCATATTCGGTTTTACTGCCGGTACCAGAAATGATCTGGCGTATGTTTTCATTTTCGATGTATTGCATAGAATGCTCGTGAGCAGAGAGGACAAACAGGCGTGGCAGATCGATCGCCATTTTTTTAATTTCGGTCATCAAGTCATTCATCAACGGATTGAATTGATCCTGCTTTGAAATTCCGCCTTGTGTTCTTGCAAACGCCCATAGAAAACCAGCAAATGGGACAAATGCATTTTCAGCAGAAGGTCTGTACAACGCACGCGTGCTCATCTCACCGCCGTAAATTCCGTTAGAATATAAGGGGTGATGCATTACCAGAAGAATGTTCTTGTGTCTTACTTTGCGCGCCTCATCCTTTAAAACGGTGATGAATTGTTCGCGGGTCTTAATGTTGCATTTATCATTAAAGCCGGCATCTTTGCTCCAATCCTCAATATACCATTGCGAATCTACAATGATAATCTCATTTTCGTCGTCAACAGTAATTTGTTCTATGGGACAGCCATTTTCAGGTTGAAAATGATTGTCTTTGCCCATTTGTTTTTCGATAAAATCTTCAATTTTTTCCAGACCATCTACGCCGTGATCATTCCAATCATTTTCCCCGGGAATGATCAAGGTTTCACCTTTAAAGTCTTCGATCAGACTTATTATTTCCTGTAACTGACTTTTGTTATTCTCTTGTTCTAGCTTATTGGCATACACATTATCTCCTAAAATCATCAAATAATCATCCTCTTGAGCCTGTTCTTTTTGAAAGCTTGTAAATGCTTTTAGAAGCGATGCATTAGGCCCTTTTTTGTCGGCGCCTAAGTTGCCCAACATATAAATGCTGCGATAGTTTGAACTATCTGTTCTTAGTGGAGTTTTTTCGTCTTGTGCGTTGCGAAATTGAGTGCGCTTACTGGCACAAGAATCGCCTAAAATAAGAATTGAAAGTATTGAAAAACAGTATGATAATCTGCGGGTAAGCATAGGTTAGGGTGTAGGTTTTAAACAAAATTATTAAATATGCTGAGCGCCAAAAGTTTTTGTGTGATTGTTAACGTTCTGCACATTTACAGTTGAGTCTTCAAATACTACAGTTGAGTACGTTTTCTTATAATGTAGGAGGCTTATTTTAAATCTTTGCTCAAGAATCAAGAAACTAACAATTATGGTAAGAATTTTAATCTGGGCCTTAGATCTTTTACTTTCAGTAAATGGTATCAACAACGATACTGAAGCACTTCATCAATGCGAAAGAAACAGCCTAAATGTACCTGCCCAAACCACTGCTTTGATTTTTAAAGATTGTGATACCTTTAAAGCAGGAATGAATCTGGGTGTGCGCATCTTTGAATACCAACAATTATGACATATTTTTTAAAGGAATTGGGTAAAGCATTTATCGTAGGTTGTGCTATTTATGTAGTCTTTCTTGCGATACACCTGCTGGGTGGCGGCGGTTTGGAATTCAACGCTGCGCTTGCAGAGGATTTTGGGATTAGCATGCTATACTCTGTGGTACTGTATTTGCTAAATATGCAGATCTTCACCTTTTTCTTTGACAAATACAAAACTTCGCTTTATACCTACAATCATCTGGTAAAAGCCATTCCGGCAAGTGTTGTGGTTACTGTTGTTGGGGTGTTTTTCATTCGGTTGTTTATTATCGTGGTGCTATATGGTATGAGCATCACGTATTTTATTACTGAAGAAAAGATCATCGACTATAGTATTCCACTTGTGGTGGCTTTAGTTTGTAATGCGATTTTTTACTTCTTCTTTTATTATCGCTATAAAAAAGAACGTCAGGTAAAGGAGCAAAAGATCATTGCTGGTACGGCTTCGGCACAATTTGATGCTTTAAAAAATCAGCTAGATCCTCATTTTTTATTCAATAGTTTAAATGTACTCACCAGTCTTATTGAAGAAAACCCGATACAAGCGCAGAAGTTCACGACCTCCCTTTCAAAAGTGTATCGTTATGTACTTGAGCAGAAAAATAAGGAGCTCATTTCTTTAGGTGAAGAACTGGCCTTTGCTAAAACGTATATGACTTTGCTTAAAATGCGTTATGAAGACAGTATCGTTTTTGAACTTCCGGAAGCGGTAAAAGATGCTGATGCAAAAGTGGTCCCGCTGGCTTTGCAATTGCTGCTGGAGAATGCGGTAAAACACAATGTGGTAAGCGGCAATCATAAGCTTTATATACGTATTGAAGAAGAAGCCGATTATCTGGTAGTGCGTAATAATCTTCAGCCTAAAAAAGTGATGTCAAAAAGCAGCGGAGTAGGGCTTATCAACATCAGACAGCGCTATGGACTCCTGACACAACGGGATGTACTTATAAGCAAAACAGAATTAGAATTTATAATCAAAATACCAAAACTTACTCGTCAATTAAAAACAGCAGTTATGAATACCGAGCAATACCTTTCTGACAAAAAATATGCGATGGCAAAAGAACATGTGGAAGAACTTAAAGGCTTCTACATCAACTTGGGGCTTTATTGTCTCATCATTCCCGGTCTCATTCTTTTAAATATGTATACGACACGTTTTCCTTGGGCGATTTTCCCTGCTTTGGGTTGGGGATTGGGCGTACTTTTTCACGGTTCGGAGGTTTTTGGATGGAATCCATTTTTAGGCAAAGACTGGGAGGAGCGTAAGATAAGAGAGCTTATGCGTAAAGATCAAAACAAATAACTACAGTTCAGCAATCAAAAATGACAATCGGGTAATACTAAGTTTTATTCCTGTTGTAATTCTAGCAATTTTGAATTGTAATTAATCATTAAAACCTTCAGCAATGGAAAATTTTGATAAAGAAAACAGATACCTTCAGGCTAAAGAAAAAGTAAAAGAGATCAAAAAGTTTTATGGTAGCCTCATCAGCTATGTGATCGTAATTGGCGCACTAGCCGCTTTAAACTATTGGGTTGATCAACTGCGCCATCCTTGGTTTTTATGGGCAGCATTTGGATGGGGATTGGGTTTAATATTTCAAGCAGCCAAGGCATTTGACTGGAATCCGTTTATTAGTAAAGACTGGGAAGAACGCAAAATAAAAGAATATATGGAGCGCGATTCTAAGTCACAATCAAATATGGGAAGATGGGAATAAGAAACACAAAAGTTATGAACGAGCAAGAATCCTCATTTGAGCGTGCGCAAAAACACGTTCAAGATCTTAAAGGCTGGTACAATCATTTACTGGTTTATGTTGTGGTAAATTCGGCATATTTACTGTTTTATTTTGGTCTTTTTGACCGCGGAGCCATAAGCAGTTACATCCCGTGGTGGTCGCCGGTTATTATGTTGGTAGTCTGGGGAATTAGCGTTGGAATTCATTTTATTGTAGTAAATAAAGGTAATTTTATCAATAGGTCATATAAAAACTGGGAAAACCTAAAGATCAAAGAATTTCTGGAACGCGAAGAGGCAAAACAAGCTGATATCAATAAATGGGAATAAAAGCACTGTAAATTATGAATGTACTGGTTATTGAAGATGAAAAACCGGCCGCACGCCGATTATCAAGAATGCTTGAAGCATTGGCGTTGAATGTACTTGCGCAACTCAATTCGGTAGAAGAGGCGATCGATTGGTTTAAAAACCACGAGCATCCAGATTTGATCTTTTTAGACATTCAATTGAGCGACGGTCTTTCTTTTGAAATTTTTGATGCGGTAGAAGTTAGCAGTGCGATCATTTTTACGACTGCATACGATGAGTATGCGCTACAAGCATTTAAGCTCAATAGCATCGATTATTTATTAAAACCTATAGACGATGAAGAACTAGAAGCAGCCGTAGAAAAATTTAAAAAGCAACAGCCCGAGAAGCAAGATGTAAAACTCAATTTTGATGATATCAGACAGCTTCTAGGTGTAAATCCTGTGGAACGTGAGTATAAAAAACGATTCACGGTTAAAATTGGTCAACATATCAAAATGATCAATATTGAGGATGTATGCTGTATTTACAGCGAGAATAAAGGCACTTATGCGCGTACTACAGATAAGCGTGATTACTTGCTGGACACCACTTTAGAAACCTTAGAAGATGAGTTGGCACCTGATGTCTTTTTTAGAGTTAGCAGAAAATATTATATCAATATCAATGCGATTCAGGATATTATAAGTTATACCAATTCCCGATTACAACTTAAACTGAAGGCTGCAGATGATCAAGAAATTATCGTTAGCAGAGAGCGCGTTAAGGATTTTAAACTTTGGCTTTCCTAATGATCTAATGCAACTAATTTCTTTTGGGTGCTGTTAATTGCTGCCATTTTATTTCTGATATCAAAAACTCCTTTAAGATCTTCTTTATTCGTTATTCCTGCCTTGGCGTCTTCTAGAATTCGGTTTGCTTCGTCAATGATTATAGTTTCAGAATTCTCGATCACGCTATGGCTTTGTTGTAAAAAGTAGAGTGCTGTCAACATTTTATGCAGCATGATTACATCGTGTTTACAATAAGCCCGTAAGGGTGCAAAAACGAAATAGATCAATTCTTTAAAATCAATAGTACGTAGTTTTATCACGGCCTGCTTTTCCTGATTTTTGATAAAGCTGAAATCTTCCTTCTTAAGGCGTAGCGCAAACAATTCTGATAGATAATCAATACAGGTAATCGCTGTTCCGGGATCATTTATTCCCGGACTCATTGCTTTTACAGCAATTTCTGTAAGTTGTTTAAATCCTAAGATGTAATTGTGACTTACAATTTCGCTGCGCGAAAAACCAAAACACGTTAATAATTGTTCTTTTTGTTCGTCATCAAGGGCTTTACTGCATTTGGCAATTGGGATTCCCTGAAGAATAAATGTTCCTTTAGGTACACTAACTTCAACATTACAATCATAGGTGTTGCAGAGTTCGAGTAATGCATCAACCGCAATAGTTTGAAAATATCCCGTACGATTCACTTCAATGGCATCCCAGTCTTCACTTGAAGGAAAATCTTCTTTGCTCAAAGCATCATCTGTTTTTGAGATGAGTTGCTGCAAGCGCGTTTTTGCACTGTTGTAAATCGATTCAATGATCTTGTTGATCTGAATTGCTTCAGAAATCGAATGAATAAAATAAATGAATAAGGCTAAAACCAGCATACTCAAAACAATCCCCACCAGCACAGCAAAACCCGGTAATTGATTTTTATCATCAGTAGGTTTTATACTTAAAAGAATGAGAATGCAATAAATGAGCGTTGCGATGTAGAAGCCTAAAACATTCTGATGCTTTTTGTTTGAAATTAAACCGGGGAGAATACGTGGCGAATAATTATTAGAGGCTTGATTAAGCAAGATCATTACCATCGAAAAACTAAACACCATAAGGGAAATGATTCCGCCAATGAATGTGCTTAACAATGTACGCGCTGTTTCGGCATCGTTGATGACCAGTTGCGGTGCATTTTCGATCAAAAAAGAAGAAACGCCGCGATCTTCAGCATACAACATGGCAAAACCAAAAACCAACCCTCCCAAAGCAAAAAGAGAAGGGTAGAAGCCTATCTTACCGGTGAGGTTGGCGATAAATAGTCTGGAACGCGTTATAATTTTGAGCATAGGCGAATTTCCTAAATAACTTTATTATACTGCGTCTATTTGATAAACTGTTAACAGAAAGCTTTTGAGAATGCGATCAAGAATTGTCTTCTGTTGAAGGATCAATGCGGTTATCATTGAAGGCACTTGGCAACAATTCTGGAATGAATTTTATAAGAAGCGGAAGTAAAACACCTCCTCCCGGAAGCATAAAAATAGCAAGAGAAGGTATGCTTTTACAAATATCCAGCAGCTGTGCTTTTACCTGCTTTTTTTCAGCTTTGTTTAAATCGCGATAGGTAGATTGTCCCAGCAACATCACCAGATCTTTACTTTCTAAAAGTTCTTGAAGTAAACGCTTTTTATTTCTTAAAATAAGTCGTTTTACCGTATCACTGGTCTGCGTGTAAAAGTGGCGTACCGGATTGCTGTAATTGAGATACGATATGCGATCGTGATTAGAATGTATAAAATCAAGAACGTGCGTGGTTGACACTTTGAGCACTTCTTCGGGTAATTGAAGCAAGTTCCCCAACCGGTTTAAAAATAGAAATTCAGTTTTATCCAATTTATGATCATCCCAAAGCGCCAGCGCACCAAGGTCTAAAGCATAACGTTTCTCAAAAAGTGTTTGAAAAGGCGCTAGCGATAAATCATCGATTGATTGGGCCTCTTGATTTATGGCTTTGGTATAGCGCAAGGATTTCTCAAAAAGCTTGAGCAATAAATAATCGTATTGTTCTTTTTCTTCTTTTTGCATCAGCGCGATCCAGATGATGTTCATCAGTCCGGCTTCGAGAGCGGCCGCGTAGTTTTTTAGTTCGCTTTTATTTTTTAAATACTGCTCAAAAGCAATGACATCCAGAAAAAGTAATGCATTGGTTATAAGGTTGCTGAAATTCCTTTCAAAACGCGCTTCATTAGTTTGTACGCGTTCTTGAATGATCTTTTCCAATGTAGTCGCACCGGGTTTACTTTTTGAAAATGAAGAGAAGTAAGAAGTATGTTTAGGGTTTATTTGTTCATAAAACGCGCAAACTTCAGTATAGAAATCTTTTTCATCTCGCTGATTATGGAAATAGGTATAGTACAGGCAATCAAATAAATTGAGTTTGGTACGCTCAATTTCCGTCCATTTAAGCGGTTCCTTCTTTCCGTATGTAATCGATGTTACCGAAACACCGTAGAGAAAACCAGATCTTAGCGCAAGTTCATAAAACTCAGAAGCGTCGATTTTCTGGGTGTTTAGGAAGCGATTAATGACCGGTTGGTGTTTATTTATCCATCCTGAAGATGAAG
>Ga0208180_1000223_pt1 | contig 54892 bp, 53 predicted proteins | sample MalvireepMed_s16_FD_184241 | JGI IMG/M metagenome (GOLD analysis project Ga0208180, IMG submission 184241) | Marine viral communities from the Global Malaspina Expedition - Malaspina viral metaG DeepMed_s16 (SPAdes) (version 2) | ecosystem: Environmental > Aquatic > Marine > Oceanic | place...
CAAGGAAGGCCTGGTGCCTCACTTCAAATCCAAGGATTACCCGGAGCTGCACGAGAAAATCGACAGCAATATCTGGCACTGACCTTCATGCTTCGGCCGCAGCCACCCGGTTGCGGCCGGCATGTTTGGCCCGGTACAGGACCCGTTCGGCAATCAGTCCGCAAATGGTGGCAATTACCAGGCTCTTCGCCGAGCGACTGGCCAGGTGCAGCACCAGATCCGGGTGGTCGAGTATGGCCACCTCGCCCCACAGCCCGATATCGGTGTAATTAGAAAAGACCCGCTTAGCCTGAGCCTTTTTGTCGCAGGGTAAACAGGGCCAGCAGGGCCGACACCACCATCAGGAACAGCGCCACCGCATTGAGAACCGGTGTCGAGCCTTCCCGCAGGCGATTGAACAGCGCCACGGTGAGCGGCGTATCGCTGCCCGTGAGCATCACGGTGGTGTTGAAGTTTTCGAAGGACATCAGGAACGCCATGGCGGCCGCGCCCAGAATGGACGGCAGCAACCAGGGCAAGGTAACGGTAAACCAGGCCACCAGCGGCGTTGCCCCCAGGTTCAGGGCGGCTTCCTCCAGTTGCCGGTCAAACTTGCGCAACCGGGCGCCGATCACCAGGGTAGCCAGTGTGGTGATAAAGGTCACCTGGCCCATCACCACCAGGGGCATACCGGGCCGAAACACATCCAGTTCGATACCCCAAAGCCGCGACACCTCATTGGCGGTGCCACTGTAGAACACCAGGATGGATACCCCCAGAATGACCCCGGGAATCACCAGCGGCAACAGCATTAACAGATACAGGAATTCCTTACCCCGGAACTGCAAGCGCTCGAACAGCACAGCATTCACGCAACCCAGCGCCACACTGGCCAGGGTGACCCAGAACGCGATCTTGGTGCTAACCCAGAGAGCGCCGAGCAGACTGTCATCGTGGAACAGCCCGGTACGCCCCTCACTGCCATCGGCCAGGTACCAGTCCAGGGTGAAGCCCTGCCAGGGTAATGACGGAAAGGGTGAGTCGTTGAAGGCAAACACGGCCGTTACCAGCAGCGGCAGGGCCAGGTACACAAAGAACGCCACCAGGTAGCCCAGGTAGAGGGCATCAAACAACCGGGACCGGGGCACGGAACGGATCATGGCATCACCCCATCACCTTGCGCAGTGACTGGCCGGTCAGTTTCAGGCCAAGCCACACCATCAGTGATGACAACACCAGCAGCAAGACCCCCAGTGCGGCACCCTGCTCCCAGTTAAAGCGGGTAATAAACTGGGTGAAAATCTGCTCGGTAAACCAGGCGCTGTCCTTGCCGCCCATCAGTATCGGTGTCAGGTAACTGCCGAGGGTGAGCATGAACACCACGATACAGCCGGAAACAATGCCCGGCATGGCCCAGGGAATGACCACTTCCCGCAGCACGGTGGCGTGGCCGCCGCCCAGGTCGTAACCGGCTTCCACCAGGTTCTCGTCCATACCATCCAGTGTGGTGACCAGTGGCACCACCATAAACAACAGGCCGTTGTAGACCAGGCCGATGATCACCGCCACATCGTTGTAAAGCATCTCCACCGGGCCGTCGACCCACCCCAGCGCCTGCAGCCAGGAGCTGAACAGGCCGCTTTCCCGCAGCAGGATCATCCAGCCGTAAGTACGTACTAACTCACTGGCCCAGAACGGGATCAGGCAAGCCAGGAACAGGATGCCCTTGCTCCGGCCCCGGGCCAGGCGGGCAATGTACCAGGCAATGGGGAAGGCAATCAGCAGGGTCAGGAAGGTGGTGAACAGCGACATCACCCCGGTACGCACGAAGGTTCGCCAGTAATAGGATTCGCTGAAGAAATTCTGATACTGCTCCAGCCCCCAGGCCAGGGTATCCCAGCTTTCCCGCACCTGAAACGACACGCGCAGCATCTGCAGGTGCGGCACCAGAACCAGCAACACAATCCAGAGCAGAAACGGCGTTAACAGCAACCAGAGGGACAAACGGCTGGCAGAGGCATTCACGACTGACCGGCTCCGTAGACCCGCGCCAGTTTCGGATCCCAGGCCAGGCGGATCTCCGCGCCGGTGGTCAGGCGCGGTGCCGTGCCGTCCTGCGGCAGGCGGGCAAACACCGGCTGGCCACCGTTTTCTGCCTCAACCCGGCTGTTGGCACCGTCAAACAGGGTGGTCAGTACCTTCGCCTGCATCGCACTGAAACCGTCTTTCAGGGCCTCACCGGTGAACATCAGGGATTCCGGGCGCACATACAACTCGGCCCGGTCACCGTTAGACAGCCCGTTGGCGGCAACCCGGTGCCGAACTGCTTCTGCAGGTGCTTCAGCTCCACCTTCATCTGTTCCCGTAACTTCAGGTCCAGCGCACCAAGCGGCTCATCCAGCAACAGCAGGGTGGGCTCCAGCACCAGGCAACGGGCCAAAGCCACCCTCTGGCGCTGGCCGTCGGAGAGTTCCTGCGGGTTACGGTGTTCCAGCCCGGGCAGGCCCACCTGCTCCAGCACCCGGGCAATGCGCTTGCGGCGCTCGGCCACGGGTACCTTTCGGCGTTTCAGGCCATAGCCGATGTTGTCGCCGACGGTCATGGTGGGGAACAGCGCCAGGTGCTGGAACACCATGTTCACCGGGCGCTTGTTGGGCGGCACATCATTCATGCGCTGGCCACGGATGAAGATATCGCCCTCATCCGGCTTGTCGAAGCCTGCCAACAACCGCAGCAGGGTGGTCTTGCCGCAGCCGGAAGGCCCCAGAATGGAGAAGAAGGTGCCGGCCGGCACATCCAGCGAGATGCGATCCACCGCTGCAGTTTTGCCAAAGCGGCGGATCAGCCCGTTACAGGACAGGTCAGACTCTGTTGCCATAGGGATCAGTTGGCAGCCTGGACGCGATCCAGCACCTGGCCTTCCATGGCTTCCAGCCCCGGCGGTACCGGCGGATACCATTTGATGTTGTTGATGGCTTCGTCATCAAAGCTCAGGCGATAGGCATCCCGCAGCTCGGCTTTCACAAACTCGTCGGCGCCTTTGGAGGCGGTGAAGTTTCCGGACGCATTGGTAATTTTCGCCGCAATCTCCGGCTGCATCACGAATTTTGTGAAACCCGGATACAAAAACGGAGGCCAGGGCCTCCGTTTTCCGGGTTCGGAATGCCTTACCGCTTACTGACCGGACTTCAGCATTTCCCAGTACTTGGCGTACACCTGAAGCGCCTCGTCACCAATGTCGGTCTGGAACTCGGCATTGATCATGTCAGTGGCGTTCGGGTAGCTGGCGCGGTCATTCGCCACAGAGTCATCCAGCAGTTCCCGGGCATCCAGGTTCGGGGTGGCGTAGCCGATCTCTTCACTGATCAGGGCAGAGATTTCCGGCTTCAGCACAAAGCTGATGAACTTGTGGGCCGCTTCCGGGTTCTTGGCGTTCTTCGGAATTACGAAGCTGTCCAGCCAGGCGATGATGCCTTCTTCCGGATACACGTATTCCAGGGACTCCAGGGTGTCACGACCCATCACGGCTTCACCGTTCCAGATCATGCCCACGTCGGTTTCACCTTCCAGGTACGGCATGCGCGGGGCATCCGAGTTGAAGGTGCGTACAGACGGCATCAGTTCAGTCAGCTTCTCGTAGGCTTCCTCAATTTCCTTGGGATCGGTGCTGTTACCGGAGTAACCCAGCACCCGCAGGCCTACGTGAAACACTTCACGCATGTCGTTGGTCAGCATCACCCGACCTTCAAAGCGCTCATCCCAAAGGTCTGCCCAGGCGGTCACTTCGCCTTCCACATCGGCAGTGTCCACGGCAATGCCGGTGGTGCCCCACAGGTAAGGCACGCTGTACTGGTTGTCCGGGTCGATATCCAGGTTCACCAGTTCCGGGTCGAGCTGGTCAAAGCCTTCGATCTTGCTGCGATCGATGGGCATCAGCAGGTCTTCCTGGCGCATCTTGCTCACGTAGTAGGTAGACGGCACGGCCAGGTCATAGGCGGCGCTCTCGTCCAGCAGCTTCAGCCGGGCGTACATGGCTTCATTGCTGTCGTAGGTGGTGTACACCACCTGGATACCGGTTTCCTCGGTGAAGCGGTCCAGAACTTCCTGGGGCATGTACTCGGACCAGTTGTACAGGTTCAGTACCTGCGGCTCCTCGGAACCACTGCAGCCTGCCAGGCCCATTGCCAGCACGCCGGCCAGTGCCAGTTTCTTCATCGTTTGCTCCTTAACAGGATCCATTGAGACAAGATCAACATGACCAGTGAAAACACCAGCAACAGTGTGCCCAGGGCGTTCACCTCGGGTTTCAGGCCTACCCGCACCATGGAATAGATGCGCAAAGGCAGAATTTCGTAACTCGGACCACTGACAAAGGTGCTGACCACCACATCATCCAGTGACAGTGTAAACCCCAGCAGCCAGCCTGCCAGTAATGCCGGCATGATCACCGGGATCAGTACGGTGCGGGTCATGGTGAAATCGGTCGCTCCAAGGTCCCGAGCCGCTTCCGGCAGGCGCTCGTCAAAGCCGCTCAGGCGCGCCATCACGGTAATCACCACAAACGGCAGGCAGAAGGTTACGTGGGCCAATAGCAGGGACACATAACCCAGCTGCAGCCCCACCAGCAGGAACAGGGCCAGCAGGGAGATGGCCAGCACAATCTCCGGCGACATCATCACGATAAACAACATGCCATTGAGCACTTTCTTGCCCCGGAACCGGTAGCGGTGCAGGGCCAGGGCGGTGAGCGCACCAATCAGGGTAGACACCGTAGCCGCAGACAGCGCCAGCCACAGGGAATTCCACATGGCCTGCACCATGGCCCGGTTGTTGAACAGGGCCTCATACCAGCGCAGGCTCAGGCCACCCCACTCGTAGCCGGTGCGGGATTCGTTGAACGAGAACACCACCAGCACCACGATGGGCACGTACAGCAGCAGGTACACCAGGGTCAGGTAGGTGCGGGGCAACCAGCGGTTCATACGCCATCCTCCCCGATCCGCCGTTTACTCAGCCGGTGGGCGAACATGAGGAACGCCATGGCCAGGGTCAGCACAATGCTGGCGGCCGCACCGAAGGGCCAGTTACGGGCGTCCAGGAACTGGTTCTTGATCACGTTACCTACCAGCAGGTTGCGGGAGCCCCCCAGAATGTCCGGCACAAAGAACAGCCCCATGGCCGGCAACAATACCAGCATCACGCCTGCCAGCACCCCGGGCAGGGTCAGCGGCACAATTACGTGGATGAAGGTAGACAGCCGTCCGGCGCCCAGATCGTGGGAGGCCCGTAAATAGTCTTCCCGCAGATCATCAAACACCGCGTACAGCGGCAGGATCATGAACGGCAGCAGCAGGTACACCAGCCCGACAATTACCGCACCCTCGGTGTAGAGCATCTTCAGGGGCTCTTCAATCAGGCCCAGGGACATCAGGGCGTTGTTGAGCAAGCCGTTGGTGGCCAGCAGCAATTTCAGGGCGTAGGTACGCACCAGCGAATTGGTCCAGAAGGGCACAATCAGCAGGAAGATCAGCAACACCTGGCGCTGTTTGGGCACCTTCGACAACGCCCAGGCAAAGGGATAGCCAATCAACAGGCAGATCAGCGTGGTCATGGCGGCCATGTACAGGGAATGCAGGAACACATCCAGGTACAGGGGGTTCAGCAACTGCCGGTAGGCATCCAGGTTCAGGGGCAGCGATATGAATGAGCCCGGGTCCCGGGTCATCACACTGGCACCCACCACCAGCAGGTTGGGGGTGAACACCAGGAACAGCAGCCAGCCCCACACCAGCACCAGCACCGCCGCACGGAACGGCTGCTGCCTGACGCTACCCATCAATCGGCTCTTCTTCAGTAATATCAGTGTGTTCTTCCGGCAGAAGCCATTCCCAGCCGTCTACCCAGCTGACTTTCACCGGCTCGCCCAGTCGGTAATCAAAGGTGGGGTCGTCTTCATCGAAGAATTCCGATGCCAGCACTTCGGTGCCATCGCTCAGGTGGATGACCGAATCCAGGGTGCTGCCCTTGTAGTTACGCTCCACCACCTTGCCGGCCACACCGTCTTCATCCTCCGGCGCCAGCACCCGGATATCTTCGGGGCGCAGCAGCACGTGCAGGCCCTGCCCTTCTGTGACCAGAAAGTCGGGTTTACGGAAGGTGCGCTTAAGGCCGAACACGTCCACGGTGATGGTGTCATCGCCGTTGGCGGCATCCACCCGGCCCGGGAAGAAGTTGGTTTCGCCCACAAAGCGGGCGGTAAACAGGTTGGCGGGGCGTTCATAGACCTCGCGCGGAGTGCCCAGCTGCTGGATATGGCCGTCTTTCAGCACCACCACCCGGTCGGACATCGACAGCGCCTCTTCCTGATCGTGGGTGACGAACACAAAGGTAATGCCCAGCTCCCGCTGCAGCCGCTTGAGCTCCACCTGCATGGTGCGACGCAGCTTGAAGTCCAGGGCAGACAGGGGTTCGTCCAGCAGCAACATTTTCGGCCGCTTTACCACCGCCCGGGCAATCGCAACCCGCTGCTGCTGGCCGCCCGAAAGCTGATGCGGTTTACGCCTGGCAAAATCTTCCAGCTGCACCATGGCCAGGGCTTCTTCTGCCCGCTGCTGGATTTCCTCTTTTGGCCGTTTCTCCATTTTCAGGCCATAGGCCACGTTGTCGAACACCGACATATGGGGGAACAGCGCGTAGTTCTGGAACACCGTGTTCAGCGGACGGTGCTCCGGCGGGGTGTGGGTCAAATCCTGCCCGCCAAGGGTGATGGACCCTTCATCCGGGTGCTCGAAACCCGCCATCATCCGCAGCAGGGTGGTTTTTCCGCAACCGGACGGCCCTAACAAGGTAATGAACTCGCCATCGAAGATCTCGAGATCCAGCGAATCCAGTACTGTTTTACCGTCAAATTGCTTGGTGAGATTGCTCAGAGATAGCAGTGTCTGTTTCATCGGCCCTGCCCAAGGTTTGAGCGGCGTATTTTTCCAGAAACAGCCCCGAACAGAAAGAGGCGCGAGGGTTTCGGATTACCCTCACGCCTTTTTTGTTCCAGCCTGCTGAAACGGATACTTACTGATCCGCCACGCTGTTCAGGTAAGCCTTGTCGGAAATGTTAGTCCACTTGCGCACACCCGCCAGGTATTCACGGATAGACGTGATGATTTCCCGGGCCAGCGGATCCTTCTCGGCTTCCTCTTCGAGCAACCGGTGAGTGGTCTCGCGCAGGGCTTCAATCACTTCCGGCGGGAACACCTTGTGGGTGACCTCCGGATAGTCTTTCTGCATGCGGTTCCATGCATCGGCGCTGTCGTTGGTGCTCTTGGCATACATATCATAGGCAGCGGTACGCATGGCTACCCGCAGGATTTCCTGCAGGTCTTCCGGCAGTTTGTTCCAGGTTTTCTGGTTAACCAGGAACTGCACTTCCGCGCCCGGCTCCTGCCAACCGGAGTAGTAGTACTTGGCAATCTGGTGGAAGCCCATGGGGAAGTCCAGGGCCGGTGCTACCCACTCCAGCGCATCAATGGTGCCGCGATCCAGTGCCGTGTAGAGCTCACCCGGCGGCAGGTTGGTCACCGACACACCCAGTTCTGCCATCACCTCGCCGGCAAAGCCCGGGGTACGCATTTTCAGGCCCTTGAGGTCTTCCAGGGAATTGATTTCCTTGTTGAACCAGCCGCCCATCTGGTTACCGGTGTTACCACCCGGGAACGACAGCAGGCCAAAGGGCTCATACACTTTCTGCATCAGCTCCATGCCGCCACCGTAGTAGAACCAGGCGTACTGTTCGGGAGCCAGCATACCGAACGGCACAGTAGTGAAGTACATGGCGTTGGGGATGGAGCCCTTGTAGTAATAAGAGGCGGTGTGGCCCATGTCGTACTGGCCGTTACGCACCATGTCGAAGATGCCGAAAGGCGCCTTGTGCTTGTTGGCAGAATCAATGCGAACATCAATCCGGCCGGCAGACATCTTCTCCACCATGTCTTCAAAGTGCTTGGTGGTCTCGCCCAGAATGGGGGAATTCGGGCCCCAGGTTTCAGCCAGGCGCAGGGTATATTTCTCGGCCAGGGCCGACGAACTGAAGGCCGCCACAGCAACCGCTGTTGCCGCCAGGAGTGTTTTACGGATGTGCATGGTGTTGGCTTCCGTTATTGTGTTGTTGGTCTGAACTGTTCAGGGAACGGTAAAACATGATACCTGCGGCAGCCCCCAACGCCAATCCGGCGCCGTCATGTAAACGACTTGCAGCTGTGCCACACTGGCCGCTGACCGAGTGCACAATCAGGACGAGCACCATGAAGCACCTGTTTCTTATCCGCCACGCCAAATCCAGCTGGGCCGATGAAGGCCTGGCCGACCGGGATCGCCCCCTGAACAACCGGGGCGAGCAGCAGCTGCAGCCTCTGGGCAAGGCCCTTCAGCGGCTGGAGGTGTTCCAGTCGAGCGACGTCTTTGCCAGTGATGCAACCAGGGCCCGGCAAACCGCCCGGGGCATTCTGCCCGCAGACCTGCCCGCAGACCGGTTTCATATAGACCCGGGCCTCTATACTTTCGACTTCAAACGTCTTCTGGAGTGGCTGAAAAAGCTGGACGACAGCATTGAACGCGTCGTTGTCATCGGTCATAACCCCGCGTTACAGGAGCTGGCCGACTGGCTGGCGAAGCACGCGCCGATGGCCCTGCCCACCGCCAGCTTCCTGTACATTCGCCTGCCCGGTAAGCACTGGCGCAAGCTCGATAAAAACTCCGGCACACTGGAACACTTTCTCATACCCAGAAACTACAGTTACCGGGAATTCGAACGCAAACACCGGAACCCGATAAAGCGACCAGCGCCAGGCGCCATTACCGACCTTCCGGCTACCCTGCAGCTTCAGGCTGAGCGCCTGAAACAACTGGAGCCGGGCGTGATACTCGGGCTGGATGACGAATTCCTGCACCAGTACCGCATTGCCCTGCGCCGCAGCCGGGCCCTGGCCGAAGCCATTGCTGAAGTAAGCGGCACCACCCGACTGCGCCCGGCCGTTGCCCAACTCAAGCGGCATGCCCGGGCAACCGGCCGGCTGCGGGACCTGCACGTATTCCTGGCGGACTTGCCTGCGCTGTGTCCGGATACCCCGGAGTTACGTGCGGCACTGGAAACCTGGGCCGGAGGCAAGGCCGCCAGCCACCAGAAACGCCTGGCCAAACGCCTCGGCAGCGTCCGCTACCGCAACAGCCTGCACAGCTGGGAAAGCGAAATAGACTCCGGCAAGTTCCGTAAACTGGTGTCCGGCCTCAGTGCCGGAGACATCCGCAAGGCCGTTCTGAAACGGCTGCGCAGTTTCAACCAGGGGACGGCAGAACTACTGCACACCGCTCCGGATGAAGATTTCCACAAGCTGCGCAAGCAACTCAAACGTATACGCTATTTAATGGAGCTGGACCCGGGGGCGAGAAAGCAGGACCTGAAAACCCTCAGAAAGCGGCAAGACCTTTACGGCCGTTTCCAGGACCTGCACATACAGCTGGAACTGCTGGAACAGTTCCGGAAAGAGGCCCCGGAAACCCTGCCGGAGGCGGTTGCCGGGATCATTGACTTGATCGGGCAGGAAAAAGCCGACACCCGCCGCCAGATTCTGGCTATGGGCGGGCTCGGCCTGGGCTGAGCTGGAATCAGATACGCACCATGCGGGCTTCAAGCAACAGGTTGGGGCCCAGCTTGGCCACCTTGACCTGCTCCGGGTTCAGGCCCAGGTCTTCCAGGGTCTCGTGGATGTCGTCCAGGGCTTCGTTCCGGGGTGCCGCCAGCAGCAGTTCCCGAACCGATTCCAGGACCATCTTCACCGGCACGGTCATAAAGTAAACCGAGATCACCAGCATCATCACCGGGTCGGCATACACCGCCAGTTCTGACCACTGGCTGCGCTCAAGCATCCAGGCAGCCGCAAAGCCGATCATGACGGCGGCACTCAGAGCGCTGTCCATCAGCCACTGGCGTTGTTCGGCTTTCACCAGCCCGGAATCATTACGGAAACTCGACCAGCGCAGGTAAACCCACACCGCCAGGCAGCCCACCACGTTCACTGCACCAAAAATCATCGCCATATCCGCAGCAACGGCCCGACCACCCTGAAGCAGCGACACCACGGCAGAGGCCAGTGACAGCACGCACACCAACCCGATCACCAGGCCTTTCACGGCAATCACCAGCGGCTCCACCGCACCCATTCCGAACGGATAGTCTTCATTGGCGGGCCGGCGCACCAGGCGGGCGGCGTAGAGTGACAGCAGCGACAGCCCCAGACTGATCAGGGAATAAGCACCGTCAAAGAGAATAACCAGGGAATCGACCCAAAGGCCCCAGGTAATGCCGGCGAGGGCAAACAGGCCTGCACCCACGGCAGATAACGTCAGCGCCAGATTTTCCCGCGCCAGAGAAGTAAACATTTTGACCTCCTGAGAATTGCCGGCCATATTATCGGCATCATTCAAAAGGCGTGAGTCGCTGAGCGACGGAAAATCCGTCGCATAGGTAAGCCCATGAAAACCTCCCAGATCAAAACCTTCCTTTCCGTGGTACGCAACGGCAGCGTAGCCGCCGCTGCCCGGGAGCTGAACCGCAGCCGCACCACGGTCAGCACCGTGCTCGCATCACTGGAAGATGAGCTGGGCGTGGAGCTGTTCGAACGCAGTGGCAACCAGCTGCACCTGACCGCCATCGGCCAGTCCATCCTCACCGACTGCCGGCGTTTCGACCAGGTGGCCGGCCAGATACTGGCCCGCTGCCAGCATCACCTGAGCGGGGCGGAATCGGTACTGCGCATTGCCCGGGACGACTCCATTCCAGAGGACATCTGGCGGGATATCCTGCGCCGGCTGAAACAACGCTTCCCCCAGACCAGCCTCTCGGTGTACCTGGCGTCTCCCCGGGAGCTGCCACCCCTGGTGCGCAACCAGTCAGTAGATGTGGCCTACGGCCTGATGCCGGAGCTGCTCAATGAAGGTTATCAATGGTTTCGGGAACTGGCAGATGTGCGCATGCTCACCGTGGCCGCGCCCGACCACCCCCTGAGCCAGCTGAAACGCGTTACCCAGGACGACCTGATCAGCCATACGGAAATCACCCTGGCCTACATGCAGGATTCGCTGCTGGTGGCGGAATCCCCGGAAACCGCCAATTACCTGGCCTTCACCCAGTACGAACTGATCCGGGACGCGGTGATGGACGGCGCCGGCTGGGCCGACTTGCCGTTACCGTTGATTGCAGAGGCGTTAAGAAAGGAACAGCTGAAAACCATCCACCACCGCAGCGCCCGCTGGTGGAAGGTGTTCAGTGCACTGGAATCGGAACAGGCGCAGGGCGGCGCCGTGGTGGGCTGGCTGGCCAACGAACTGGAAGCCTACCTCGAAACCCAGGCCTAGGCTTGAGGGCCTTCAGGCAGCTCCGGACGATCATCCGTCGGCGCGCCGTCGTCGCATTTCTTACAATCCAGCTCGAAGCCTAACATCGACCGACGTCCTTCCACGGCAGTAACCCAGGGCCGGTTCACCCAGGGCGGATCATGGCGCACATGCTGATTATGCCCGCAGGCCAGTTGCGCCACCCAGTGGTTTTCATCGTCTTTGTGATAGCCGGTGATGGGCTGTTTCATGTCAGGCCCTTCCTTTCCCGCCCCACCCAGGCAGACCACGAGTAAAGCGCCAGCGCTACCCAGATCATCACAAAACTCAGTAACTTTGCGGTGCTCAGTGGTTCATGGAAGATATAAAGCGCGATCAGGAACTGGATAGTGGGGTTGATGTACATAAGAAAACCCACGGTGGAGAGCTTCAGCCTGCGCGCCGCACCTGCGAAGGCCAGCAGGGGAATGGCGGTGACTGCACCGCTGGAGAGCAGTAATAACGTGCTGTAGGTGCTATCGGTAAAGTGCGAAAGATTCTGCGAGGACAACCAGACCAGCGTCAGCAACCCCAGAGGCAGCAGCAACAGAGTTTCCACAAACAGGCCGGACAGCCCATCCAGCTCCACCTTCTTGCGCAGCAGGCCATAGGTACCGAAGCTGAAGGCCAGCGCCAAGGTTATCCAGGGCAGCTCGCCCAGCAGGAAGAACTGGTACAGGATGGCAACGCCGGCCATCACAACCGCCACCACCTGCAGGCGGGAAATACGCTCACCGAGTATCAACAAACCCATGGCGACGTTCACCAGGGGCGTAAGAAAGTAGCCCAGGCTGGCCTGCAGCACATGGCGGGTTTCCACGGCGTAGATATAGATACCCCAGTTAGCGGCAATAAACACCGAGCAGCCCAGCACAAAGCCCAGATTTTTCGGCTGTTTCAGGGCTGCGGTGACTGGCGGCCAGCGCCGAAGCAGGGAAATCACGACCGCCAGGAACAGGCACGACCAGATCACCCGGTGGATGAGCACCTCCCAGGCCGGAATACCCTCAAACAGGGCAAAGTACAGGGGAAAACTGCCCCACATGGTGTAGGCCGCCAGGCCATAGGCCACACCCTTGCCGGTTTCCCGCGCTGTATTGGTCATAGCAGGTTCATCCGTTCAGGCAGCAGGATTTGTACTTTCGCCCGCTGCCACAGGGGCAGGGCTCGTTACGGCCGGGCTTGAGGGTGCCTTCGCTGGTTTCACCGGCCACGTAGAACCAGTGCCCGCCTTCTTTCACGAAGTCCGAGTGTTCTTCCAGGTACCCCCAACCAGATCCTGTCCGGTAGATGGCCCGAAAATGAACCTGACCTTTCACCCCCTGCTCACCGGCACTGAAGATCTGCAAAGCTGTCCACTCGGGAGAACCGTCCAGTGACAAGCTTTCCGGGCGGGTGTCCGGGTGCCAGGTAGCCAGCAGGTAGTTGCTGTCTCCGGTTACAAAGGCTGTGAAGCGGGAGCGCATCAGGGCCTCGGGCGACGGTACGGGAGCACCGGCATGCCAACGACCACAACAGGCCGAATAAACCTCGCCACTGCCACAGGGGCAAATCTGGCCGCCATTAGAATCAGACATAGTTAATTACCACAATCGGTATCAATTTCAGTACAGACAACCTGTGTAAAAAAAGGCCATACTGCAGTGATGACAGGAAACCGTACAAACGAAAACAACGCAATGAAATCAGGTATCCCCTCTCTCAACCTGCCTGCCGATGCAGGCCTTCCTGCCTCCGGGACCACTCCGGCGGCCGGGCTTCAGGCTGTACTCGATAACCTTGATGCCCTGGTTTACGTTTCCGACTTCCAGACCCACGAGTTGCTGTATATGAACGCCTACGGCCGGCGCACCTGGGGCAACATCGAGGGCCGAAAATGCTGGCAGGTGCTGCAAGACAGCGATGGCCCCTGCAGCTTCTGCACCAATCACCTGCTGCTGGCCGAAGACGGCACCCCCAACCCGCCCCATGTGTGGGAATTCCAGAACCAGCTGGATAACCACTGGTACCAGTGCCGTGACCAAGCCATCCGCTGGACAGACGGCCGGCTGGTGCGACTGGAAATTGCCACCGATATCACCCGGCGCAAGCAGGTGGAACTGGAACTCCAGGAGGCTCACCAGCAAGCCCAGGCCGCAGCCCTGGAAGACGAGCTGACCGGCCTTCACAACCGCCGCGCCTTCTACGAGTTTGGCGGGCAATTGCTCCGCCACGCCAAGCGCCACGCCAGCCCGCTGACCATGGTGATGATGGACCTGGACTACTTCAAGCAGGTTAACGACACCTATGGCCACGATGCCGGCGACGAAGCGCTCCGGCAGATCGCCCGACTGCTGCAGAACCGGGTTCGGGAATCGGACATTGTCGCCAGGTTGGGGGGCGAAGAGTTCGCGCTACTGCTGCCGGACACCACGATGGGTGAAGCCATCGAGCTGACGGAGCGGATGCTTGAAATGCTCAACGAGCTGGTCATCCAGCACAAAGGTCGTTCCATTCGCGCCAGCGCCAGCTTTGGCATTACCCGCCTCATTGTGGGCGACCAGACCCTGGAAGACCTGATGCACCGGGCCGACCGGGCACTCTACCAATCCAAGGATCAGGGCCGGGGCCGGGTCAACACCTGCTCGGACTGACCCCGCTTCCGGGTATACGGCCGCTCGTTATGGCCGCTTGGTAACCGCCATGGTCAGGCGCGAGATGCAGGTTACCTTGCCCTGTTCGTTCTCAAGCCGGATTTCCCAGACCTGGGTCGCACTGCCGATATGCAGGGCACGGGCGGTTCCGTAGACCCAGCCGCCGGTAACCGGGCGGATGTGGTTGGCATTGATATCCAGGCCAACGGCCACGGTGTTCTTATCTTTCAGGCAACAGTTGGCCGCCATGCTGCCCAGCGTTTCCGCCAGCAATACCGACGCGCCCCCATGCAGAATGCCAAACGGCTGAACCGTGCGTTCATCGACCGGCATGCGGCCTTTCACATAGTCGTCACCGACCTCAAGGTATTCAATGCCCATGTGACTGACGGCAGTTTTCTGGCTGTGTGCCATCATCTGGTCAAGATCGGGGGTTACTGTCCATATTGCCATGGTGGAATTTCTCCGGATTGAACTTTAGGCTCTTATAACTGTCAGCAATGAGTCTATACAGGTAGCGTGCTCATAACCAAACCTTTATAAGGCATTTTTGCAGCAAGACCAATCAGACCAAACGCAAACCATACGAGAGGGACCTGAAATGAAGAAAACAAGTTTCGTATCCGCCGCCGCTCTGGCGCTGTCTTTCGCCATGCCGGCCAGCGCCCAGATGAGTGTTGAAGACCAGATTGAAGCCCGCCAGGCAGCCTACCAGTTCATGTCCTGGAACATGGGCAAGATCAAGGCGCAGGCGGTCGATGGCGAGGTTGAGTTCAACGCCGACCAGATGAAAGCCGCAGCCAATGCCATTGCCGCAGTGGCCAACTCCGGCATGGGCGCACTCTACAGCCCGGATTCCACCCTGGACAAAGCCGAGAACACCCGCCTGAAGCCTGAGTTTTTCGAGCAGCCGGAAAAAGCCCGTGAAGTGGGCATGAACTTCGGCCGTGAAGCCAACAAGCTGCAAGAAGTTGCTGCTAGCGGTGATAAAGCCGCCCTGGCGCGCCAGTTTGCTGCCGTGGGCGAGACCTGCAAGGCCTGCCACGACAACTTCCGCGCGAAGTAAGACTGCCCCGGGCTTACCACCCCAGGTTCTGGGGTGCGGGCTCCGGTGCCGGTGGCGGCGAGACAAAGCTGCCACTGGCACCGACAACCACAATCCCCGCCAGCACCAGTGAAATCACAAACGCTACCGCACCACCGCCTCGGGCATCTTCCGCCAGGCCTTTCTCAACCGGCTTTTTACCGGTGATCATCGGCTTCAGCAGATTGTCTTTCTTCACTTTTGAGTACAGCACTACCGCTGCCACGTGCAGGATGACCAGCCCGTACAAGAACCATTCCGTCAAACGGTGCCAACTGCTGAGGGTATCGCTCCAGGCCGATGACACCAGCGGAGTCAGTGGGCCGTTAAAGGCAATTTCATCGTTGGCGAACAGCCCGCTTGCCGCCTGGAAGCCGAACAGGCCGATCAGCGCCAGCACGGAAAGCGCCCCCAGCGGGTTGTGGCCTACCCCCTGCCAGCGTCCGCGCACATAATCGATGATGGCTCCCGGCCCACGAACAAAGCTGGCAAACCGGGCATAGGTAGAGCCGGTAAAACCCCAGATAATACGGAACGACAACAGCCCGACTACTGCCAGGCCAAAGCGTTCATGCCAGTCAATCGCGCCCGATTTAATACTGATCACGGCACCCACAGCCGCCAGTACCAGCAACCAGTGAAACAGGCGTGTCGGTAAATCCCATAACCGAATGGTTGTCATACGAGTTCCTTATGCTCACAACAGGTTCTGCCTCAAGACAACCGTGAGCATACTAAGTTCCGTTAATGGTGGGCAGACCGGGATCAAATTCCGATAAGGGAGGGGCTCCCGACAGGCGTGTCAGGGAAGCGGCTGTTCCAGGTACTTCAGCACCAGGTTCTCCCGGATGCCTTCACGCTCGATCAGCTTCAGGGCAGCCCGGATATCATCGGCATAGCGAACGGCCGGTGATTGCCCGGACACCACAATCCAGGATCGCTCCCCCGGCACAAAAAACGGTGAGACCCGGGCCTCAATACCCAGATTCTTTGCTGTATACAGCCCCACCAACTCCGGCGCAATGACCACATCCACCCGGCCCTTCTGCATCATCAGCATCAGGTTTTCGTAATGGACAGCAGAGGCCTTCATCAATTCGGGGTCTTTGTCGAACCGGCTGAAATAGCTACCACCTTCCAATACGCCGATGGCTTTGCCATAAAGGTCCTGGTAGCGATCTACACGATTGGCGTCATCCAGGTAGAAAAACAACCGCCGCTCAGGCGGGAAGGCCGGCGCCACAAACTCCATCCACTGCTCCCGGGCACCGTTGCGCACCAGGCCCAGCATCATGTCGATCTCGCCCTGCTGCAGCATCAGCTGCAGCCGGCGAAACGGTGCTTCCCGGTATTCGACCGCCCAGCCAAGGCGACTGGTCATTTCCTCGAACATATCAAGGTACAGCCCGGTCTTCCGGTCCGGCTCCAGGATCCGGTAAGGTGGCGCGTGATCCACACCGACCACCACCGTCAACGGCTCCACGGTTTCTGTCCCCTGTTGCGACCATGCCGGCGCTGCAGCCAGCACGACCAGGCACAGCATGGCTGCCTTGATGAGCGTTACCTTCATTGCGGACACTTTCCCTGACCCATTGAGCAATATGTAACCGGAGTATAGACACTCCGGGCATCCATTCCCGCCTTATTGCCGTGATTCCTGTTGAAATTTGCATCCCGGGCCACCACTAATTGTGGAGTAACGCCCGAACAAACTCCCCGATTCCCGACAGGAGGATCGACCGATATGAAAATTCTGATGGTACTGACATCCCACGACCAGATGGGCGACACCGGCCATAAAACCGGATTCTGGCTGGAAGAATTCACCGCGCCCTTCTACGTATTCAAGGATGCTGGCGCGGATATCACCCTGGCCTCTCCTAAAGGCGGCCAGCCGCCGGTAGACCCTAACAGTGAAGCAGAAGACGCACTCACTGATTCCACCCGACGCTTCATGGCAGATACCCATGCCAAGGAAATGCTGGCCAGCACCAAAAAACTGGCCGACGTGGACATGAACCAGTACGACGCCATTTTCTACCCCGGCGGACACGGTCCACTTTGGGACCTGGCCGAGGACGACAAGTCTGTCGCCCTCATCAAGACCGCCTACGAGCAGGACAAGGTGATCGGTGCCGTGTGCCACGCCCCCGCCGTATTCAAGAATGTGTTCGTAAAGCCAGACCAGAACATCGTGGGTGGCCGCGAAGTTACCGGCTTCAGCAACACCGAAGAAGAGGCCGTGCAACTCACCAACATCGTGCCCTTCCTGCTGGAAGACATGCTCAAGCAGAACAACGGCCGCTACAGCCGCGGCGATGACTGGGCACCGCACATTGTGGTGGATGGCAAGCTGATTACCGGCCAGAACCCGGCATCTTCAGAAGGGGCCGCCAAGGCTGTGCTGCAGGCGCTGCAGGAAGGCTGACGTCCCGGTTGGGCTGGCGTCCGTCAGCCCAACCTTATTTCCCTCCGTTGAGTACCCGGTAACAACCGTAACCGATCACCACCCCCCAGAAAGCCGACGACAGTCCGAACAGCGATAACCCGGACGCCGTTACCAGAAAGGTAATCAGCGATGCCTCCCGGTGGCTGACCTCCTCCAGTGCCGCAAACAGATTGTTGGCAATGGCACCCAGCAGTGCCAGGCCCGCCAGAACTGCAACAAAGGCCGAAGGTAACGAGGTGAACAAGGCGACGATGGTGCCGGCAAAGACCGCTCCCACCAGATAGAACACACCATTAAATACACCGGCCACATAACGCTTGTCCGGATTTTCGTGGGCATCCTCGCTCGTGCAGATAGCCGCCGTAATCGCCGCCACCACTGTGGTAATGCCCCCAAATAGCGCCATGGGCAGGGACACCAGGCTGGCGACCGCAATCACCGGTTTGGCTTTCACCCGATAGCCGGCACCCCGGAGAATCGCCATGCCGGGCAGGAACTGGCCTGTCAGGCTGACCAGCACCAGGGGAATGGCCAGGCTCAGGGTAGCGCCGAAGCTCCATTCCGGCGTGATGAACTTCGGCACCGCCAAGCCCAGGCTAACGCCGGCCAGCGACGCATCTTCCAGCACCACCGCCAGGATGACCCCGGCAAACAGCAAAAGCACCAGGGTGTATTTGGGGGTAAAGCGACGGAAGGCCACATAGGCGACCAGCATGCCGATGGCCAGTGCCGGCGTGGTTTCAATGGCAGCGAAAGCCCCGAGACCGAACTGAAACAGGATGCCCGCCATCATGCCCGCTGCCACACCCTTCGGGATGGCACGCACAAAGGCATCAAAGGTACCCGAAACACCAATGAAAAAGATAATCAGCGCGGCGGTGATATAAGCACCTACCGCTTCGTTGAGGGATAGCTCCGGAAACAGCACCACCAACAGAGCTGTGCCCGGTGCCGACCAGGCGGTCACCACTGGCGCCCGAAGCCAGATCGACAGGAAGATTCCGGAAACCGCCGCCCCCATGGAGATGGCCCAGACCCAGGAGGTCATCATCTCCGGTGACAAATCCGCCGCCGCGCCGGCCTGGAAGAAAATCGCCAAAGGCCCGGCATAGGACACCAGTACCGCCAGAAACCCTGCGGCAACCGCAGACACAGACAAGTCCCGAAACAGCTGGGGCATATTCAGCTCCTTGTTATTGAGTTCTGTTTGAGCCATGTAACAGCAAAAAAGCCCCGGTCACTGTGGTGCCGGGGCAAAGAGGGGTCCGAATGACTGACTGTCTCCCTCAGGTCACATCAACGCTGATTTCTTAATTACTGGTTGCCAGGCTCACCTCTGCGTTCTCACGCGCTGGCGCCGAGGCGAACCTCCGGCCCACCAGGGCAATGGCAACAGTGGCAATGGCACCGGGGATAGCGAGGGCCAGGAAATTCATCTGGTGCGGCAATGCCAGGGCCAGCAAGGTACCACCAATAATTGGTCCGACAATGGCTCCATTACGGCCGATGCCCGATGCCCAGCCCAACCCGGTTGAGCGAATATTCGTCGGGTAATACTGGGCCACGTAAGCGTACAGCAAAATCTGGGAGCCAATGGTGGTCGCGCCGGCAATGCCCATCAGGGTATACAGGAACCACATCGGGCTCTCGTAGCCCAGCATTACCAGTGATACCGATGCCAGAATAAAGAAAGTAACCAGCACCGTGCGCAGCGACAACCGGTCTGCCAGCCAGCCGCCACCAACCGCACCGAAAATCGCACCAATATTCAGAACCATCAAAAACATCAGACTGGAGCTCAGCTCATATCCGGCCAGGGACATCAGCTTGGGCAACCAGGAGCCCAGGGCATAGACCATCAACAGACAGCAGAAGAAGGCAATCCAGAACATCGCGGTGCTGAAGGCACGGCCGCCCCGGAACAATTCCAGAACCGGCGCCTTGCTCACGGTAGTCAGCGGCACAGAGAGGGTATCCATCTCGCTGATCTGGCGCACCGGTGCCACTTTCTGCAGAATGCTACGGGCCTCCCCTTCGCGCTTCTGCGCCATCAGAAACGCCACAGACTCCGGCAGGAACTTCATTATCAGCGGCAACATCAGCAGCGGGACGACTGCAAGGTAGAACATGATTTCCCAACCGAAGTTAGGAACAATCCAGATACCCAGGCCAGCCGACATCATGCCGCCCACCGCGTAACCGGAAAACATCAGGGCAACCAGGGTGCTGCGGCTTTTCTGGGGTGAATACTCGCTCATCAGCGAGACCACGTTGGGCATAACCCCGCCAATGCCGAGGCCGGCAATAAAGCGCAGAATGCCGAACTGCCAAGGCGTGGTGGCAAAGCCGTTAATCACGGTGGTGAGGCTGAACAGCACCACACACATCAGGATGGTTTTCTTGCGCCCGAGCTGGTCGGACAACATGCCGAAGCCCATAGCACCGAACATCATCCCGAACAGGGCACTGCTACCCAGAAGTCCGGCCACGTACGGGCTCAGGTTCCACTGCTCCATCAGCAGCGGCAGTACCACCCCGTAGATCACCAGGTCATAACCATCAAAGATGATGATCAGGGTACACCAGAACAACACTTGCCAGTGGAATCTGGTAAAGGTGGCGTTATCGATAACGTCGTTGACGTCTATGTTTCTCATCGGTCTGTTTCTCCACGTCTTGTTTTTGTCGGAGGTTGGGTTGGTTGCCCGTCAGCCGCAGTCGCCCCCGGCCACGGGCAGGATGGTTCCGGTGATGTAATTGGCAGCATCAGAAGCAAGGAACAGGATTGGCTGCGCCTGCTCATCGAGGGTGCCGTAGCGGTGCATGAAGCTGGTGGCGTTGGTCTGGTCGATCAGGGTCTGATACCAGGCCTGTTCCCGCTCGCCCTGCTGCTCGGTGTTGCGGGGCGTCAGTCGGGGCGGTGCTTCAGTCCCACCCGGGGCTGTAGCGTTCACGCGAATTCCGTGCTCGGCGTATTCAAAAGCCAGGTTTACGGTCATGGCGTTAACGCCGCCCTTGGCGGCGCCGTAGGGCACCCGCATCAGACCACGGGTCGCCACAGACGAGACGTTCACAATGGCACCGCCCTTCTGTTCCACCATGTAAGGCAGCACCGCCCGGCAGCACCACAGGGTCGGGAACAACGAGCGCTGGATTTCCTTCTGGATCTGTTCCGGCTGGTAATGCTCGAACGGCTGGGCCCAGATGGTGCCGCCCACGTTGTTGACCAGGATGTCGATGCGGCCATACTGCTCATGGGCCTTGGCCATCACCATTTCCGCACCTTCCCAAGTTTCCAGGTTGGCCTGCACGGCCAGGGCTTCAGAGCCCTGGTCGCGCAACTCGGCTGCAACGCCCTGCACGTAGTCCGCGATGTCCACCAGTACCAGGCGGGCACCTTCGGCGGCGGCCAGTTCGGCCACTCGCCGGCCAATGCCCTGGGCAGCACCGGTGACCACCATCACCTTGCCGGTGAAACGCGGGGTCATGCCACTTTCTCCTCAACGGCGGATACGCTCGGGGTGAACTTCTCGTAGTGGAAGGAGTTGGGCACGATACCCTGCTCCCGGAAGTAACCCAGTACCGCGTCGACCATCGGAGGCGGGCCACACAGATACACATCTACATCACCATCGTTGATGGGTGCGTTTTCCATGTGGTTGGTGACATAGCCCTTGCGGGGATGGGTGCTTTCGTCGCTGGCCACTACCGTCTTGAAGCTGAAGTTTTCAATCTCTTCGGCAAACTTTTCGAGGGCTTCCAGCCCCACCAGGTCGTCGTCGTTGGTCACGCCGTAGATCATGTGAGTGGGCTGGTCGCAGCCTTTTTCCTTCAGGCTTTCGAGCATGGCCAGGAACGGAGCCAGGCCGGTACCACCGGCCAGCATCAGCACGGGGCGCTGAACCGGGCGCAGGTAGAACACACCCATGGGGCCGGTCAGGGTCACCTTGTCGCCGGTCTTGGCCTTGCCCACCAGCCAGGAGCTCATCAGGCCACCGGGCACGTTGCGGATCAGGAAGCTCAGCTCGCGGCTGCCCGGTCGGGAGCTGAACGAGTAAGCACGGGTTTCCTCGGTGCCGGGCACCTGGATGTTCACGTACTGGCCCGGCAGGAAGCCGATGTCGGCGTCTGCGGTAACCTTGAGTTCGATGGCGGTGGGGGAAATCAGGTTGACCTCACCCACGGTGCCGGTCACGGCCTCGTTACCGGCCTTGCTGCACAGGGACGCGGCCGCCGGAATCTCGACCACACAGTCGCTGGAGGGCACCATCTGGCAGGTCAGCACCATGCCCTGTTCGGCTTCCTCGTCAGACAGTGCCTCGTCGATGTACTCGTCGCCCATGTCGAACTCGCCCTGGTGGCAGGAACCCTTACAGGTTCCGCAGACACCGTCGGAGCAGTCCATTGGCAGGTTGATCTGGGCCCGGTAGGCGGCGTCTAGAACGGTTTCACCTTCGTTGCAGGTGATCACCCGGGTAACGCCGTCTTCAAAATTAAGCGCGATGTTGTAACTCATGATCATGCTCTCCCCATCAATTACAGGTGATAGATATCAATCACCTGATTGATGTAATCGTTGCTCAGAACCACCTTCTTCTCGGTAATCAGCGGCTGCTCGCCGCTGCAGTCCAGGGTGTAGAAAGACACGCCGAAGAAGGACTGGGTCTTGTGATAACGGTGGCTGTTGGTCTGCCAGTTGAACCGCAGCTTCACGGTGTCACCGTCCCGCTCCAGGATTTCCAGGTTGCTGGTCAGGTGCACGGTGCGCGGCTCGGGAATAGAGCTGGCACCGGAGCGCTCGGTCTTCAACCGGTAGACGCGATCTTCCAGACCGTTACGGTTCGGGTAGTAGATCAGTGAAATCTCGGTCTGCGGATCTTCGGTCAACTCGTTGTCATCGTCCCAGGCTGGCATCCAGTAGGTGACATCCTCGTGGTAGCACTTGAGCCACTCATCCCACTGGCGGTCATCCAGCAGGCGGGCTTCCCGGTAGACAAAGGCCTGGATCTGCTCGTAAGACATGCTCATACGGAAGCCTCCTCTGACAGAGAAATAAAGCGGGCGCGCTCGGTATCAATCGCCTTGGTCATCTCTTCCACCCAATGCTGGTGGTGCGTCACGTACAGGCCTTCATCTTCCGGCTTGGCGCCACTGAGGATTGGCTTCAGATTGATACCCTTGGCCCAGTCGTCCGCGCCTTCAATCCAGTGCTGGGCGCCACGGCTCATGTCGTTCCATTTGGTACCCTTGGCGTAGTAGCCCTGCTGGCAAGCGCGGAACTCTTCCAGGTCATCCGGCGTGCCCATGCCGGACACGTTGAAGAAGTCTTCGTACTGGCGGATGCGCTTGGCGCGGTTTTCGGCGGATTCACCCTTGGGTGCCCAGCAGTAGATGGTGATCTCGGTCTTGTTGACGTCGATCGGGCGCAGCACCCGGATCTGGGTGGAGAACTGGTCCATCACGTAGACGTTCGGGTACAGGCACAGGTTCTTGGTGGTGCGCACGATGAAGTCGGCCTTCGCCTCACCCACTTCCTTTTCCAGGCGCTCCAGCTGGTTGTATACCGGACGTACTTCCGGGTTGGTCAGGCGGGTCCACAGCATCATGTGGCCGTTCTCGAAGGAGTAGAAGCCGCCTTCGTTGGACCAGCTCTTGGCGTCTACTGCCTCGGTGCCGCCTTTCTCGTAGTTGCGCTGGCCCATGGTAGACAGGTAGTTCCAGTGCACGGTGCTTACGTGGTAGCCGTCGGCGCCGTTTTCGGCAGTCAGCTTCCAGTTACCCTCGTAGGTATAGGTGGACGCGCCGCGCAGGATCTCCAGGCCTTCCGGCGCCTGGTCAACGATGGCATCGAGCACCTTGGTGGTTTCACCCAGGTACTCTTCCAGCGGCAATACGTCGGAGTTCAGGCTGCCAAACAGGAAGCCGCGGTAGTTCTCGAACTTCGGTAGCTGTTTCAGGTCGTGGGAACCGTCAACGTCGAAGCTTTCCGGGTAACCGCCCTTCTTCTGGTCCTTGGCCTTCAGCAGCTTGCCGTCATTCTTGAAGGTCCAGCCGTGGAACGGGCAGGTGAAGGAGGTCTTGTTGCCGCGCTTTTTGCGGCACAGGGTGGCACCACGGTGGGTACAGGTGTTCAGAATCGCCTTGAGCTCGCCATCCTTGGTCCGGGTGATGATCACCGGCTGACGACCCACCATGGTGGTGTAGTAGTCGCCCGGATTCTCGATCTGGCTCTCATGGGCCAGGAAAATCCAGTTGCCTTCGAAGATGTGTTTCATCTCCAGCTCAAACAGCTCTTCGTCGGTGAAGATGCTGCGGTCACAGCGGTAGTGGCCAGTCTGTGCATCGGCTTCCACCGCGTTGCGGATCGTTTTCTCAAGTCGGTCGAGTTGGCGAGTCATGTTCGTCACTCCATTTTGTTGTTGTGAAAACCGTTTTTCGGGCGTGAGGGCCCCCTGGCCGGCCTGCATTCACAGGCCGGTCGGATCACAAGAACATTGGGATTAAAGGGTTGGAATCAGGCCGCTTCGCCTTCCAGGGCGCGCTTGCGCTCATGGCGGCTTTGCAGCTCAGGCTTGTCGGTAGCAACCAGCTGGATGTTGAACTCCACTTCGGTGAACGGCTTGTTCAGGCCGAACTGCTCAGCCTTGGCCGGGTCTTCGATGCGGTTGGCTTCAACCACCAGCTCTTCACGGGTGGCGAAGGCGAAGTCGTCGTAGGTGTACTCGTCACCTGCCAGGTTGATCTGGGTGGTCAGGTGCTTGTAGCCCGGCTTGGAGATGAAGAAGTGGATGTGCGCCGGACGGTTACCGTGACGACCCAGCAGGTTCAGCAGTGCCTGGGTAGAACCCTCGGGCGGGCAGCCGTAGCCAGCCGGAATGATGGACCGGGCAGTGTAACGGCCATTTTCGTCGGTCTTGATGCGACGACGCAGGTTGTAGTCTGTCTGGGACTGGTCGAAGTAAGAGTAGTTGCCCATGGTGTTGGCGTGCCATACGTCAACCACGGCGTTGGCGACCGGCTGGCCATTCTCGTCGGTCACCTGACCGGTCAGGATCATGGTCTCGGCACTTTCGTCGGAACCATCATCCATGCGGGCAAAGCCTTCGCTCATGGGGGCACCGGCTACATACAGCGGGCCTTCAATGGTGCGCGGCGTGCCACCGGCCAGGCCGGCTTGCTCGTCTTCGGCATCCATACGGATGTCCAGGTATTTGTCCATGCCCAGGCCCGGCGCCAGCAGGGCGGCTTCGCCGTTCTTGCCCAGGTCACCAACGTAGTAAACGGCCTGCCAGAACTCTTCGGCTGTCACGTCAAAGTCTTCAACAATCTGGAAAATATCGTGCATCAGACGATGAACAATTTTCTTTACTCGCTCGTTTCCACCTTCCTGGTTGAAGCCGGCCACTTTCTCCAGCAGGTCCTTCACGTCCGCAGTATGCATGGTTTTAACGGTCATGATTGTTCTCCTCGGTTACTGTTATTTTTGTTGCTCGTATCAGTTCATCAGTTAGCAACAATGGGTGTGATTAACGGTCATCCTCATGGATGGAAGACGGGTGCCGGCACAAGGGTGCAACGGTGATATCCATAAAGGGGAACAGCGGCAGGTTGCTGATCAGGTCTTGCAACTCGGCGTTGTCTGCTACGTCAAAAATGCTGACGTTGGCGTAGCTGCCCGCTACCCGCCAGAGGTGGCGCCACTTGCCCTGCTGCTGCAGGTCCTGGGCGTAGGCTTTTTCCCGGGCCTTGATGTCGGCGGCCACTTCCGATGGCATGTCGTGGGGAATGTTCACCTTCATCTCGACTTTGAACAGCATGTGCTTTCCTCCGTTTACTGAATCTTTTGGCGTATCAGGCTTTGCGGCGATACCGGTCCAGCTTGTCTTCATCAATTTCCACACCCAGGCCCGGGCCCTTCGGCAGGTCGACGCCGTTGTTGTGGAAGTTCAGCGGCTTGACCACGATGTCGTCTTTCATCAGCAGCGGGCCGAACATCTCCGTGCCCCAGTGCAGGGTTTCCAGGGTTGACCATGCATGCAGGGAAGCGGCAGTGCCGATGGTGCCTTCCAGCAAGGTGCCGCCGTACAGGCCGATACCCGCTGCCTGGGCCACCTTCGCCTGGTCCAGTGCCTTCATCGGGCCACCCGCCTTGGCAATTTTCATCGCTACGGCGCCGCTGAAGCCCGCGGCCGCCAGGCTGAACATATCCTTGGCGTCTGCCACGGCCTCGTCGGCCAGGATGGGCAGGTGGAACTTTTCAGACAGCCGTACCAGGGCGGCGTAATCCTTCATCGGGGTGGGCTGCTCTACCAGGTCAATACCGGCAGCCTGCAACTCGGCCATGCCTTTTGCCGCAGTCGCTTCATCCCAGGCCTGATTCACATCCACGCGGACACTGGCGCTGTCACCGACCGCTTCTTTAATCGCCGCCACATGGCGAACATCGTCCATCACCGGGCGGGAACCGATCTTGAGCTTGAAGTCACAGTGGCGGCGGGTTTCGAGCAGCCCCAGAGCCTCCTCGATGTCTTTAGCGGTATCGCCGCTGGCCAGGGTCCAGAGCACCGGGATGTGCTGGTGCAGTGCGCCGCCGAGCAGGTCCGACACCGGGCGATTCAGGCGCTTGCCCTGAAGGTCCAGCAGGGCGGTCTCGATAGCGGACTTGGCGAGGTTGTTGCCACGAGTGGAGCGGTCTAACATTACCCTCAGGGTATTGATGTTGCTGGCTGGCTGATGAATCAGTTGCGGTTTGAAATAGGTATCAATGGTAAGCTTCACGCTTTCGGGGCTTTCCGGGCCGTAGGCCAGGCCACCGATAGTGGTTGCCTCGCCGAGGCCTTCCAGGCCATCAGAATCCTTCACACGCACAATCACCATGGTCTGAACCCCCATGGTTGTCATAGATAGCTTGTGCGGGCGAATGGTCGGGATCTCGACCAGGATCGCTTCGATGGACTGAATGGTGGCTGACATGGCTGCTCCGAATCGCAAGGTAAAAATCCTGTGATTCGAACAGTACGAAGTTTCACTAACGTGAACCAATATTGATTAAGTAATAACCGATACCCTGGAGGTATGGATGGAGCTGAGACACTTGCGGTACTTCGTCGCGGTGGCCGAGGCCGGCAACTTGACCCGCGCTGCCGAAAAACTGTTTATCGCCCAGCCGCCCCTGACCCGGGCCATCAAACAGCTGGAGGAGGAAGTGGGCGTAGAATTGTTCATTCGTAAACCACGAGGCCTGGAACTGACCACTGGGGGGGAGTACTTTCTGGAGCAGGCCAAGCAGGTACTGGACAAAGTAAATGCCACCGTAGACGACACCCGCCGGATTGCCCAGCATCGGAAAACCCTGTTCTCGATCGGCTTCGTGCCTTCAGTGTTTTACGGCCAGCTGCCACTGATGGTGCGCCGACTGCGCCAGAACAAAAACCTGGAAATTGTGCTGCATGAGCTGAAAACCCGGGAGCAGGTGGAAGCCCTGAAAGCTGGCAAGATCGATATCGGCTTTGGCCGGCTCCACATTCAGGATCCGGACGTAGATCAGGAACTTCTGTTTGACGAGCCAATGGTTGCTGCCGTCCCTGCTAACCATCCGCTCACCCGGCATCCACCTTCTATGAAAGAGCTCTCGGAGGTGCCCATGGTTACCTTTCCAGCCGGCGCCGGGCCCAACTTCTCCGATATTACCCAGGGCCTTTTTCACCGTCGGGGCTTGAAAGTCCACGTAATCCAGCAGGTGAACGATGTGCAGACCGCATTGTCGCTGGTGGCGTCCGACATGGGCTTTACCCTGGTACCGGAGCAGGTTCGCCGGCTGCACCGTGAAGGGGTCGACTATATGCCACTGGAGGATGACAACATCACCACCCCTGTTATTGCCTCCCGCCGCAGGGGCGAGAACCCAAATGCGGTGATGCGCCTGACCAATACCATTCTGGCAGAGCTGGTGGAGAACCGGCTGACCGGTCGTTATCCGTGAGTGCTAACGGGCGGCCTGGCGAATCTTCTCCGCAACATCCTGAAGGCGTGGCAGGTAGGCGTTCATCAGGGTATCCATATCCACCCGTGCTGCGTTGGTACTGATGTTCAGGGCACCCAGCAACTCGCCACTGCCAGCGAATGCTGGCACTGCAACCGAGCGCAATCCCTGATCCAGCTCCTGGTCAACCATTGCATAGCCCTGCTCGCGAACCTTATCTATTTCGTTCCGAAGCGCCTGTTTGTCGGTAATGGAAAACTCGGTAAATGGCTCGAGCCTGACCCTGTCGAGATACGCCTTCAATTCATTATCCGGCAACTGAGCCAACAGCACCCGCCCCATCGAGGTATAGGCCGCAGGCAAGCGCGTGCCTACAGACAGGGTAATGGCCATCAACCGGTGGCGGGCTGCAGAGCGCACCACGTAAACCACGTCATCACCGTCCAGCACGGCCAGCGAAGACGACTCCCCGAGTTCAGCTGTGACGTCTTCAAGGTACTGCTGAATCACAGCCCGATACTGGTTTGACGCCTGGTAGACATAACCCAGCTGAAGCACCCGCGGGGTCAGCTCAAACTGTCGGCCGGCTCGCTTCACAAAGCCCAATGCATGCAGTGTCAGCAGGAAGCGACGGGCCTTGGCCCGGTCCATATCGGTACGCGCCGCCACTTCGCTCAGGGTCATTCTTGGATGCTCCCCGTCAAAAGCCTGCAACACCTCCAGCCCCGAGGCCAGCGCTCCCACGTAATCCCGGTCACCGGGCTTGAGAATCTGCTCGTCCACTCTGACTCCTTAAATACCTTTACTGGCCTTAGTTTCGCACGCCCATCACGTGTTCGCACAACGAACATCTGTACATTTTTACCTTGTGGACAAAATTTGTACTTGACGGCCCAAAAGCAATCGCGCCATCATGTTCGCATATAAAACTTATGTTCGTACAGCGAACTATCCACAGAAGTGACACAGGAGGCATTGCAATGGCCGAGTTTCTTCCCCTCAAGGAAGCGGTGAGCAAATACATCAACAACGGTGATACCGTGGCGATGGAAGGCTTCACCCACTTGATCCCGTTTGCTGCGGGCCACGAAATCATCCGTCAGGAAAAGCGGGATCTGACCCTGATCCGCATGACCCCGGACCTGGTGTATGACCAGATGATCGGCGCCGGCTGTGCCAAAAAACTGATCTTCTCCTGGGGCGGCAACCCGGGTGTGGGCTCCCTGCACCGCCTGCGGGATGCTGTTGAAAAGGGCTGGCCGAACCAGCTGGAGATTCTCGAACACAGCCATGCGGCCATGGCCAACGCCTATGAAGCTGGCGCTGCCGGCCTGCCGCTGGCAGTTCTGCGCGGATATGTAGGCAGCGATCTGCCGAAAGTGAATGACCAGATCAAGTTCATCGAATGCCCGTTTACCGGTGAGCGCCTGGCCGCCGTGCCGTCCATTCGCCCCGATGTCGCGGTAATCCATGCCCAGCGGGCCGACCGCAAGGGCAATGTGCTGATCGAAGGCATTGTTGGCATTCAGAAAGAGGTGGTGCTGGCCGCCAAGCGCAGCATCGTCACCGTCGAGGAAATCGTGGATGACCTGGGCGCATCGGTTAATGCCTGCGTGCTGCCATCCTGGGCGATCACTGCAATTGCCGAAGCCCCGAAAGGCGCCAAGCCCTCGTACGCACTGGGCTACTACGACCGTGACAACGCCTTCTATAAGGACTGGGACGGCGTTGCCCGCGACCGCGAGACCTTCCAGACCTGGCTGCAAGAAAACGTATTCGAGAAAGGAGCCGCGTGATGAGCCTTGAATTCACATCTTCAGAAATGATGAGCGTTACCGCTGCCCGTGCGCTGACCAACGACATGACTTGCTTCGTGGGTATCGGCCTGCCCAGCGAGGCCGCCAACCTGGCTCGCCTGACCCACGCTCCGGATGTCACCCTGATCTACGAATCCGGCACCCTGCAAACCAAGCCAGACGTGCTGCCACTGTCCATCGGCGACGGCGAGCTGTGCGAATCGGCCTTGACCACGGTTTCCGTGCCTGAGATGTTCCGCTACTGGCTGCAGGGCGGCCACATCAGCGTTGGCTTCCTGGGCACCGCCCAGATCGACCGTTACGCCAACCTGAACACCACCCTGATCGGCGATTACCGCGAGCCGAAAGTTCGCCTGCCCGGCGGTGGCGGCGCCCCGGAAATTGCCACCAACGCGAAGGAAGTGTTCATTACCGTGAAGCACTCCAGGCGCACCTTCGTGAAGGATGTGGACTTCGTGACCACCGTCGGCTTCGGCCGTGACGGCAAGGCCCGGGACAACGTACCCAACATTGGCTGTGGCCCCACGGTAGTGATCACCGACCTGTGCATCCTCAAGCCGGATCCGGAGACTAAGGAGCTCGTGGTCACCTCCCTGCACCCGAACGTGACCCGGGAAGACGTGATCGAGGCGACCGGCTGGGACATCCGCTTTGCAGAGCAGCTGGAAACCACCCCGGCGCCGACCGCCGAGGAACTCGAAGTGCTGCGGGACCTGAAAACCCGCACCAATGCCCATCATTCCGGCCAACAGTGAGGCCCACCATGACTGACGTATTCATTTGCCATCCCCGCCGCTCCGCCATCGGCCGTTTCGGCGGCACCCTGGCCAGTGTGCGCCCGGACGACCTTGCCGCCCATATTTTCAAGGCCGTGCTGGAGCAGGCGCCGGAACTGGACCCTGCCGCCATCGACGAAGTAATGATGGGCAGCGCCAACCAGGCCGGTGAAGACAACCGCAACGTAGCGCGTATGTCTGCGCTGCTGGCGGGCTTGCCCACTTCCGTGCCCGGCACCACCCTCAACCGGCTGTGCGGATCCGGCATGGACGCCGTGGGCACTGCCTTCCGCGCCATCCGCGCCGGTGAAATGGACCTGGTACTGGCCGGCGGCGTGGAATCCATGTCCCGCGCGCCCTACGTGATGGGCAAGGCTGACTCCGCGTTCTCCCGCGGCCAGAAGATCGAAGACACCACCATCGGCTGGCGCTTTGTGAATCCGCTGATGAAAAAGCAATACGGCGTCGATTCAATGCCGGAAACGGCGGAGAACGTGGCCGAGCAGTACAAGGTGTCGCGGGAAGATCAGGACCTGTTCGCCTTCCGCTCCCAGCAGAAAACCGCTCGGGCACAGCAGGAAGGTGTATTTGCCGAAGAGATCGTGCCGGTGTCCATTCCGCGCCGCAAACAAGACCCGCTGGTGTTCGACACCGACGAACATCCCCGCGCCAGTACCCTGGAGAAACTCGCGGCCCTGCCAGCTCCATTCCGTGAAAACGGCAGTGTGACCGCCGGCAACGCTTCGGGCGTCAACGACGGCGCCGCCGCGATGCTGGTGGCCAGCGAAGCAGCAGTCAAACAGCACGGGCTGAAGCCTATGGCGAAAATTCTGGGCATGGCGACCGCTGGCGTAGAACCGAGGATCATGGGTATTGGCCCTGTCCCGGCTGTCCAGAAGCTGCTGAAAAAACAGGGCATCAGCATCGATGAGATCGACGTGATTGAGCTCAACGAAGCCTTCGCCGCCCAGGGCCTGGCTGTGCTGCGGGATCTGGGCGTTGCCGATGACGACCCCCGGGTGAACCCGAACGGTGGTGCCATTGCCCTAGGCCACCCACTGGGCATGTCCGGCGCGCGCCTGCTGCAGACTGCGGCACACCAACTGCAGCGCACTGGCGGCCGCTACGCCCTGTGCACCATGTGTGTGGGCGTGGGTCAGGGTATTGCCACACTGATTGAACGGGTCTGATCGGCCCCATTCTGAGGAGACAACATGGCTTTTCTGAATCACAACGGCCGCACCATCTGCTATCGCCTGCTGGGCGACAGCCAAAAGCCGTTATTGATGCTGGCACACCCTCTGGGCATGACCCAGGGGGTTTGGGACGACATGCTGCCCACGCTGTTACCAAAGTTCCGGGTTCTGACCTGGGACCTGCCCGGGCACGGTGCAAGTGGCGCCTGGCCCGAAACGGCCGGAGAGATCACCCCGGAAGATCTGGCACAGGAAGCCCTGGCACTGGCGAAAGAAGCCGGGGTATCCAGCTTTCATTTTGCCGGCACCTCTATCGGCGGGGTAATCGGTCAGCAGCTGATTGCCGCCCATAGCGAGCAGCTTGAAACTGCCACACTGACCAACACCGGCGCCATCATTGGCACCGAGGAGGCCTGGAGCCTGCGTGCGGCCAACGTTCGGGAGAAAGGCCTGGTGGCGATGGCCGGCGAAATCGTACCCCGCTGGTTCGGCCCAAATGCCTGTCAGGAACAGCCTGCGCTTCTGGACGGCTGGAAAGTGATCATGGGACGGGGCGACGCCAACAGCTATGCACTGCTGTGCGAAATGCTGGGCAAAGCGGACTTCCGGGAAAAGCTGCACGGACACAAGGTACCGTTACTGCTGATCGGTGGCTCCGAAGACCTGGCAACACCACCAGAGTCCCTGAAAGCACTGGCACAGTTCAGTGGCGCTTCGGACCCGGTTATTCTGGATGGGATCGGGCACGTACCTTCCGTTGAATGCCCTCAGACCCTGGCCTCGCAACTCCTGCAAAGCCTGAGTTAACCGGGAGCGGGCAAACACCCGCGCCCCGGCAACTCGTTGATTCACTTCTGGCCAGCAATGATCAGAAGTGAATCACCGACCGGATGCTCTTACCCTCGTGCATCAGGTCAAACGCCTTGTTGATGTCTTCCAGCTTCATCTCGTGGGTGATGAACACATCCAGCGGGATTTCACCTTTCTCGGCTTTTTCCACGTAAGACGGCAGCTCGGTGCGGCCTTTCACGCCACCGAAGGCGGAACCGCGCCATACCCGGCCGGTTACCAGCTGGAACGGGCGGGTACTGATCTCTTCACCGGCACCGGCCACGCCGATGATGGTGCTTTCACCCCAGCCCTTATGGCAGGCTTCCAGCGCCGCACGCATCAGCTTCACATTGCCCACACACTCAAAGGTGTAGTCGGCACCGCCATCGGTCATCTCGATGATGACTTCCTGGATCGGCTTGTCGTAATCGTTGGGGTTAACCACATCGGTAGCACCCAGTTTTTTGGCGATGTCGAACTTGCCCGGGTTGATATCGACCGCAATGATGCGGCCGGCCTTGGCCATGGTCGCACCGATGATGGCTGCCAGGCCGATGCCACCCAGACCAAAGATAGCCACAGTCGCACCTTCCTCAACCTTGGCGGTGTTAAGTACCGCACCGATGCCGGTGGTTACGCCACAACCCAGCAGGCACACCTTGTCCAGGGGCGCTTCCTTGGGGATCTTGGCCAGGGAGATTTCCGGCAGCACGGTGTATTCAGAGAAGGTGGAGCAGCCCATGTAGTGGTACAGCGGCTGGCCCTTGTAGGAGAAGCGGGAGGTGCCGTCCGGCATCACACCCTTGCCCTGGGTTTCACGCACAGCGCCACACAGGTTGGTCTTGCCGGAGGTGCAGAATTTACACTTGCCACACTCGGCTGTGTACAGCGGAATCACGTGGTCGCCCACTTCCAGGCCGGTTACACCCGGGCCCACGGCTTCGACAATGCCGCCACCCTCGTGGCCCAGAATGGTCGGAAACAGGCCCTCGGGGTCAGCGCCGGACAGGGTGTAGGCATCGGTATGGCACACACCGGTTGCCACGATCTTCACCAGCACTTCGCCTTCCTTGGGTGGTGCCACATCCACTTCAACAATTTCCAGCGGTTTATTGGCTTCAAATGCCACAGCTGCGCGGGATTTGATCACGTTCAGTCTCCTCGTTTCCGTTTGGTCGGGTCAGGCTTGCGGGATACACTCTTAACTTTAACACGCCTGCCGGCTGCAGGCTTTCCCGCGCTGCAATCTCATACGCAGGCGCGGGCGTATAGATTCCCGAACTGTCAGAAAGGGCCCTTCAGGTGCGCACACTCTACTGGTTTACCCGCGATCTTCGCATGCACGACAACGCTGCCCTGCTGGCCGCCGGCCGCTCAGACATGCTGCTGTGCGTGTACGTGGTAGAGCCCCGCTGGTTCCAACCCGGGCCGCTCGGGCTCAGCGCCATGGGCGAACACCGCTGGCGTTTCCTGTGGCAAAGCCTGATGACCCTGGAACGCAATCTCCGGCCCCTTGGCCAGCGCCTCCACATCGCGTTTGGGGAGCCGGAAAACGTGCTTCCCGAACTGGTACAACAACACCAGGTCAACCAGGTAATCCGCACCCGGCAGCCAGGCACAGAAGAAGCTAGTCAATGGCAGGGCCTTCAGGAGAAGCTGCCGGATGTGCACTTCCAGCAATTTGAAACCCTGAGCCTGTTCACTGAAAAATCCCTGCCCATGGACCTGGCCGACTTACCCCACACCTTCTCCCAGTTCCGCAAGCTGGTGGAAAAACAGGGTGACCGCTGCACCGACCGGCTACGCATCCGCACCATGACAGCCCTGCCGCCGCCTCCGGGATTTGCGAAGGACAACCGGGGCGATTGCCCGCCGATTACCGAGCCGGAACACGATGCCGGCTTCCGGGGTGGTGAAGAAGCCGGGCTGCGGCAATTACGGGAATATCTGTTTGTCAGCCATCGCATAGCCCGCTACAAGGAAACCCGCAACGCACTGGATGATCCGCTGGCGTCATCCCGCCTGTCACCCTGGCTGGCCAACGGCTGCCTGTCGGTGCGCGAGGTGACCGGCATGATTGACGAATACGAGCAGTCCGAAACCAGCAACGACTCCACCTACTGGCTGTGGTTCGAGCTTCTGTGGCGGGAATACTTCTACTGGTACGCCATGAAGCACGGCCGCCGGCTGTTCCTGCGGGATGGCGTACAACAGCAAAGCCGTGACACCGCCTTCCACCGGCCGGATTTCGAGAGCTGGTGCCAGGGCACCACACCCTACCCGCTGGTCAACGCCGCCATGAACCAGCTCCGGCTCACCGGCTATATCAGCAACCGGGCACGGCAACTGGTGGCCAGTTGCCTGGTCAATGAACTGGCCCAGGACTGGCGTTACGGCGCCGCCTGGTTTGAGCAGCAACTGGTGGACTACGATGTCGCCAGTAACTACGGCAACTGGCAGTACCTCGCCGGCGTGGGCGCAGACCCCCGTGGATTGCGCCAGTTTAATCTGGACAAGGGAGCCGGCCTGGCGAAGCGGATTTTTGTCGGCTGACGGGTTATCTTGGGCGCACCAACATTTAGTAAGGTAAGAGTGTATGGCGTGGATTACAGATAAAACGGCTAAGCATCAGCTGGACAAGGAAGCCAGCCAGGTTCACAAAGAGGACCTGCAATCCCTGCTGGAACGACAGAAAGCCATCGAAGACAAAGTGAAGAACAGCGGCAAGCTCAAGCGTTTTGGCACCGACATCCACCTGATGTTTTCACTGATCCGGGACTACTGGCGCGGCGACTACCGGGCAATTCCCTGGAAATCCATTGCCGCCATCGCAGGCGCCCTGCTGTACGTGATGAACCCGCTGGACCTGATTCCGGACCTCATTTTCGGCTTTGGCCTGCTGGATGATGCCGGCGTCGTTGCCCTGTGCCTGAAACTGGTGGAATCCGACCTGCACAAGTACGCGGCCTGGAAAGATCTCAAGGAAACCTGAGTAACGGCACTCAGGCTTCCGACACCTCCGGCTGCTGGCCCCGACGGCTGACCCGCCATTCCCGGAACTGCTCCACCCAGGACAACAGTGCCGGAATCACCAGTAACACCAGGAAGGTCGCCAACCCCAGGCCGAAGGCGATAGAGGTCGCCATCGGAATCAGGAACTGGGCCTGCAGGGAGGTTTCAAACAGCAAGGGCAACAGGCCGCCGATGGTGGTCAGGGAAGTCAGCAACACTGCCCGCACCCGCTGCACCGCCGCTTCGTTCAGGGCATCGGTAATGCCCAGGCCCTTCTGTCGCTGCTGGTTGTAGAAAGCCACCAGGATAATCGCGTTGTTGACCACGATGCCTGACAAGCCGAACAGACCAAACAGTGACAGAATCGTCAGCTGAAGCCCCATGATCCAGTGCCCCAACAGGGCACCCACCAGGGCGAACGGGATGATGGCCATCACGATCAACGGCAGACTCCAGGACGCAAACACCCAGGCCAGCACCACGTACATCAGCGCAACACCGATCACCAGGCCGGTTTTCATGTCGTCCATGGTTTCGCGCTGGTCAGCGGAACGGCCTTCAAAGCTGTAACGCACGCCGTAGCGGCTGGCAATGTCCGGCAGCGCGCCGGCCTGCAGGCTCTCGATCACCTGGTCGGTCGTGGCCACCCGGGTATTGAGTGCCGACGTCACTTCCACCGCCAGCTTGCCATCGGCGTGGCGCAGAGCCTGGAAGCCCTGACGGTGATCCAGGTTCATCACCTGGGCCAGGGGCACAAACCGGCCGTCGGGCAGGCGCACGGTCATGCGCTCGAGGGTGGAATACTGTTCCCGCTGATCCCGGGGCAGCTGCACCCGCACTTCCACTTCGTCGCGACCATCCTGGTAGATCTGGGCGATCCGGCCGTCAAAGGCGGCCCGCAACTGCCGGCCAAGATCCACCGTGGTCAGGCCCAGGGCCTCACCAAACGGGCTCACCTGGTAGATCAGTTGTTCCCGGCCCCAGGGCATGTCGTCTTCCACATCCAGCACCCCGGGCAGGGTGCTCAGGGCCTGGGCCACTTCGTCAGCGGCCCGTTTCAGGTTTTCTGCGTTATCGCCGGTCAGGCGTACGTTCACATCCCGCCCCGGAGGCCCGGCCTGGCGTTCATTGATGTTCAGGGCATCCAGCCCGGCGGGCAGCGCCATGCGGCTGCGCCATTCCCGCATAAACTCCGGGTTGCGAACGTCCCGCCGGTCCGACGGCACCAGCTCCACCAGCATGGAGCCCAGTTCGTCATCGTTACGGGAGCTGCCCTCGGCACCCTGGGTGGCCCCGAAGGTGGTTACCGCATGGCGGATCAGGTTACCGCCCAGGGCCTGTTCGGTTTCGTTCAGGGTCTGCTGCATCTGGCGCATGAAATCTTCCACGGTGCCTTTGTCCGTGCCGGCCACAAAGCTGGCATTGGCATAGAACACGGAAGGCTCCGGTGTGGGGAAGAAGTTAAAGCCCAGGCGGCCACCGGCCAGCAGGCCCACCGTCACAATCGCCAGGGCCAGGGCGCTGGCCACGGTGGCGCCGCGGTGTTTCAGGCTGTACCGGGAAAACCGGCGGAACGGGCCTTCCCGGAAACGGTCAAAGCTCTGCTCAAAACGATCCCGGAACCGGCTTACCGGGTTGCCGCGTGGGCGCGCGCCCTGCTCCGGAAGCTTGTCGCCCTTGTCCTTGACCACAAAGGCATGGCGCAGGTGGGCCGGCAATACCACAAAGCATTCCAGCAACGAAGCCACCAGAACACAGATCATCACCAGCGGAATATCGCCCAGAATGTTGCCGATAATGCCGCCCACCACCAGCAGTGGCATAAAGGCAGCCACCGTGGTCAGGGACGAGGCCAGCACCGGCCACACCATGCGCTTGGCGGCGCCTTCGGCGGCGTAGATGGATTGCTCCCCCATGCGGGCATGGGCGTCGGCATCCTCGCCCACCACAATGGCATCATCCACGATAACCCCGAGCGCCATGATCAGCGCGAACAGCGACATCATGTTGATGGAGCCACCCAGCAACCACAGCACCGCCAGCGCGGCCATAAAGGCGGTGGGAATACCGATGGCCACCCAGGCCGCCACCCGGCCGGGCAGGAACAGGTACAACAGGGCAATTACCAGCACCAGGCCGCTGAGGCCGTTATTCACCAGCAGGGAAATCCGGTCTTCCAGCAGCTGCCAGGTTTCGTCATACACCTGCATTTTGATCGTGGGCGGTAATACCGGGCGGGTGTCTTCCAGCCAGCTTTCCAGCACCCGGGCCGCCGCCAGCGAATTGCCGTTCTCCGCCCGCTGCAATTGCAGCTCCACCGCCGGCAAGCCTTCGTTTTCCATCACCGTCTGGTTGTCCCGGGCCTCCTGGCGAATGATGGCAATATCACCCAGCTGCAGGCGAATGCGGTCTCCGCTGAGTACCGGAATCGTTTCAAAGGCCTGGGGGCTGCGACGCTGCTCCACCGAACGCAATTCCCGGGTGGCGTCCTGCTGGGCCATCATGCCGGCCGGCAAATCCCGGGATAGGGAAGCAACGCGGTCAGCAATCTGCTCCAGCGACAGCCCAAGGGTTTCCAGCCGTTCTACCGGCACATCCACGCTGACCTGCTGTTCGGGCAGGCCACGGATATTGATGCGGTCGATACCCCGCTCCAGCAGCTCGTCTTCAAACCGGTAAACCAACTGGCGCAGTTCGCTGCGGTCCACCTCGCCGTATACCAGTAGCCGGGCCACCGGTTCATAACGCTCCACCCGGGCTACCTGGGGTTCCTCGGCGTCGCCGGGCAGGTTGTTGAACTCGTCCACCTGCTGACGCACATCGTCCACCGCCTGGATCGGGTCGGTGCCTTCATGAAATTCGAGCGTGATGGAGGACACGCTCTGGGCGGACGTGGAAGTCATCTTTTTCAGGCCATCGACACTGCGCAGGCGCTGCTCCAGCGGGTCGGTGATACCTCGCTCCACGTCTTCCGCAGAGGCACCACTCCAGACCACCCGCACACTGACCACGTCCAGGGCGAAAGTGGGGAAAAACTGGATATTCATGCGGGTAAGCGCCAATGCGCCACCCAGCAACATCACCAGCATCACCAGGTTGCCGGCAACCCGGTGATGAACAAAGAAGCCGATTACGCCCTGCTTGCGCTTCACTGGGCAGGCTCCCCGTCAGCATCTGCCAGTTCAACTTTCAAACCGGTCACAGCATTGGGCAGGTGGGTGGTGATCAGACGGGCACCGGGGGTGAGCTGCTCTCCGGCAATCAGCAACCGGCGTTCGCCGTTTTCGCTGCGGGCCTCGCCGATGCGTTCTACTTTAATCCGCTGCATGCGGCCGTCATCGGTCATCAGGTAAACACTGTCTGCGCCATACAGGGCGCTGAACGGTACCTCCACTGCCTGTTCCCGGGCTGGCCGATCAAGGGTCAGGGGCAGCAATGCTCCGGGCCGCAAGCCACCGGGTTCGCCCTGCAGCTCCAGCACGGCTTCGGTACCGGCGGGGTCCGACAGGCCGGCAAAGCGGGCCAGGACGAATTGATGGCCATTATCTGAAATCGCGGTCAGGGTTTGCCCCTGCCCAAGCGCGGTGATCAGTTCGTTCTGGAATACCTGGGGCACCCGGGCCCGCACTTCCAGGCCCCGGGTGGGATACACCGTCAGCAGAGGCTCGTTGCGGGATACCTGATCGCCTACGGCCACCTCAATGCCGGTCACCACACCGTCAAACGGTGCCACCACCCTGGCCCGGTCGACATCCCGTTCCGTGGCCGCCAGGTTAGCCCGGGCCTGGGCCAGTTTGGCCTCGAGGCTTTGCAGGCGGGCGGGGTGTTCCTGGATAGCCCGCTGCCGGGTGCTGACCGTCAGTTCGGCACGGGCCAGGGCATCGGTTGCCGCCTCTAGGTTTTCCCGGGAGGCCAGGTTGCGCCCCACCAGCGATTCAATACGCTCAAACTGGCGCCGGGCATTGGCAACAATGGCCTGCTCACTTTTCAGGGCTGCCTGGTCGTTGCGGTAGCGCACCTGTTCGGAGCTTATCTGGGCATCCAGGTCATCCACCTGGGCCCGGGCCTGGGCCAATGCCGGGGCGATGTCCGCTTCGTCCAGCGCCAGCAGCAAATCGCCCTGCTTCACGCTCATCCCCTCAGACACCGGGCGCTCCGCCACTCGGCCCGCCAGCGTGGCAGTGATGGTTTGCTGGTCCGGCGCAAGCACCTCGCCATATAGGGGCAATACCGGCACCTGGCTGCCCGGTGTAATGGCTTGCACCTCAACACGCCAGCTGCGTTCCGTGGCCGTAACCTCCGCCGGTTCCGGACGGGTGGCTTTCAGGGCAATAAAAACCAGTACACCGACAGCCAGGATGATCAGGGGTAACAGACGTTTAAACATAGCCAGGTTTCTTGTTCCGGTTGGCAGGGTAGCGTTAACGCGCTAAAACTACTATACAATTTTCAGGGCGGATCCGATTGACCGTACCCTGCGACAAATTCACACAGGCCCCTTCTTGACCAGGAAGCCCGCTCAATGCCGAGCACCTACGACACATTGCTGAACGTTGTCCTGCTCAACTGCGCCCTGGTGTGCATTGTGGTGTTTATCCATAATGAAACCTTGCTGCGCCTGAGCACCATGCTCGGCAAAATGAGAAAGAGCCACCATTTCCGCCTGATTGTGGCGGTATTGGGGTGCCTGATTTCCCACGCACTGCAGGTATGGGTGTTCGCCACCACATTCTGGTTCATGCACCACGCCGACGGCTGGGGCCTGCTGACCGGTAACTTCTCGGGCAGCCTGCTCGATTGCGTCTACTTTTCCTTCACCACGTTCACCACACTGGGCTACGGCGATGTTGTGCCTATGGGCCAGCTGCGCTACCTGACCGGCATTGAGGGGCTTACCGGGTTTCTCCTGCTGACCTGGAGCGCCTCATTCCTGTTCCTGGAAATGCAGCGTTACTGGCCCGCCCGCTAGCGGCTTCAAACCCACTTGCAGCGGGCCAGGGTGTAGTACAGCAGCGGCACCACAATCACCGTGAACAACGTGGACATGGCCAGCCCGAACACCAGCGAAATCGCCAGGCCGTTGAAGATCGGGTCACTGAGGATGAAGTAAGCTCCTACTACGGCAGACACCGCCGTCAGCGCAATGGGCTTGATCCGCACGGCACCGGCCAGAACCACCGCCTTCTCCAGCTCCATGCCTTCGTCCAGCAGCTGCTTGATAAACACCACCAACAGGATGGAATTACGTACGATAATCCCCGCCAGGGCGATCATGCCGATCATACTGGTGGCGGTGAATTCCTTACCCAGAAGGGCATGGCCGGGCATGATGCCGATCATGGTCAGCGGAATCGGCGCCATGATCACCAGCGGCAGGATGTAGGAGCGGAACTGGGCCACCAGCAGTACGAAGATCATGAACACACCCACACTGTAGGCAGCGCCCATATCCCGGAAGGTTTCGTAGGTGATCTGCCACTCGCCATCCCATTTCAGGGTGCCTTTTTCCGGCAGTGGCGGTTGCTGGATAAAGAACTGCTCCGGTGCCTGCTCCTGCTCGTTCAGCAAACTGACCATCCGGAACATGCCGTATAGCGGTGAATCAATCTCGCCGGCCATATCCGCCGTCACGTAGGTCACCGGCAGCAAGTCCTTGTGGTAGATAGCGCCCATCCAGTCCGCTTCCCGCACCTCGGCCACACTGGCCAGCGGCACCAGCTCGCCACTGCGGCTACGCACCTTGATGGACAACAGGGCAGACGGCTGGGCCTTGTCGGCTTCAGACAAAATCACCCTGATTGGCACCGGGTACTTGGCCTGTTCATCGTGCAGGTAACTGACGTTAACCCCGCCCAGGGTCGTCTGCAGGGTGGCCACCAGCCCCTCAATGTTTGCCATATCTCCGGCAATCAGGTTGGCCAGCTCCGCCCGGCGGAAGCCATCGGCGGCGTAGACTTCCGCTGCCAGCGGCGACATCACCGGCGGCCCCGGCGGCACTTCCACCATTTTCACCTTGGCGCCGTACCGGTCAGCAATCTCGGTCAGCGGGCCACGAAGAGCCTGGGTGATGTCATGGGAGGGACGGCTGCGCTCCTCCGCACTGGCCAGGTTGACCTGGATATCACCCTGGTAGGGCTCGCTGCGCAGATAATACTGGCGCACCAGGCCGTTGAAATTGATCGGTGAAGCGGTACCGGCATAAGCCTGCCAGTTATCCACTTCGTCCACGGTTTCCAGGTAATGGCCCATTTCGGTCAGCACCCGCTGGGTTTGCTCCATGGGTGTGCGCTCGGGCATATCCACCACCACCTGCAATTCCGACTTGTTATCGAAAGGCAGCATTTTCAGGATCACCGCCTGGAATACCGACAAAGAGGCCGCGCCCAGAGTGAGCAGGACCACCCCAAGCGCCAGCAAACGCCGGCGCCAGGCGGGTAAGTTCTTCCCCGCTGTGGGTGCCGGTGGGGTCATACAGCGTCAAGGTCATCACCGGCACATCATCAATGCCCCGGGGCTTAATGACCGGCTGGGAGGCGCCGAGATTCTGTGGCAACCAGTCCTGGTTCGAATACACCTGGTTGTACAGCCGAACCAGTGCGTCCTGGCGGGCGATGCCCACCTCGAACTGCACGGTGATCACCGCCTGGCCCTGGCGGGACACAGAATACACGTGTTCCACACCCTTGATTTCGCTCATTACCTGCTCGGCAGGTGTGGCAATGGCGCTTTCAACCTCCCGGGTGCTGGCGCCCGGCATGGCCACCATGATATCCGCCATGGTGACATCGATCTGAGGCTCTTCTTCCTTGGGTGTCACCACGACAGACAGGACACCAAGAATAATCGCAAGGATCGCCAGCAGCGGCGTCAGGTGGTTGTTCTGGAATACCCGGGCAATGGCTCCGGACGGGCCGACCGGCGGCAGGTTATCACTCACGGCCATTACTCCCCTTCAGCCCGGGCGTTTTCAGACGGGCTCAAGCGTTCGCTGCCCACCAGCTCATCCGGATTGGTCACCACCCGTTCGCCTTCCGAAAGCCCCGCCAGCACCTCCAGCCGGTCGTTCTCACGAACACCCAGGCGAACCTGACGCAGACGGGGCTGATCCTGGCTGTCTTCAAGGCGCACGATCAGGTCTCCGGCTGCTACCGAATCGTCCACATCAAACGGCAGCTCGACCACCGTACCGCTGGTCTTGGCCGACACCGTGCTTTGCTGAACGGCCTCAATCAGCCCGTCAAGATGTACGGTTTCATTGAACGGCGCCCGGTTTACCGGCGTGGCCTGGAGATCCTGTGCCGGAGCTGCGATGGGAAAGAGTAACCAGGGTGCCAGCATCCATCCGATCAGCGCGCGCTTAGCCATCAACTTATTCCCTTTTGGTATTTGCTAATAACCGAATTCTAGCACCCTTTTCACCCGATGAAATCAGGCCCGGGGGTTATTTTCCGGCTGTTCCGGCGGAGCCTCTGAGCCGCCCTCTTCGGCCGGTTTCCAGCCTTTGTCACCCAGGTCGTCACTTTCCGCCAGCAACCGCAGCAGGCGTTCCCGGGTCATGGCCTCGTGCAGCTCGATCTGGCGCTGCTCGTTGCGAAGGGACTTCAACAGTGCCGTTGCCATGAAGATCATCAGCACCATGAACGGAAAGGCCGCCAGTATGGAGATGGTCTGCAGCGCCTCCAGCCCGCCACTGAGCAACAGTACACCGGCCACAGACACCTGCACTATGCCCCAGGTCAAGCGGGACCAGCGTTTCGGGTTGAGCACCCCCTTGCTGGTGAACATCCCCAACACAAAGGTAGCCGAGTTAGCAGAAGTGATAACAAACAATACGATCAGCACCAGCATCAGCCCGCCCAGAATGGCAGTACCCGGCAGGTATTCCAGGGTGGCAAACAAGGCCGAACTCATTTCCGTGGTGACCGCCTCGCCCAGCGCCGCGCCCTCGAACAGTTCGAAATACAGCGCTGAACCGCCAAAGGTGGAGAACCAGACAATACTCAGCAGCACCGGCATACCGATCACCCCGAACACGAACTCTCGGATGGTGCGACCGCGGGAAATCCGGGCAATAAAGCTGCCCACAAACGGCGCCCACGACAGCCCCCAGGCCCAGTAGAAAATGGTCCAGCGCTCTACCCAGTCATCGCCGGTGTAGGGCGTCATCACCAGGCTCATGCCCACCATGTTGGAAAAATAATCCCCGATGGCATTGGTCATGGCCGCCGTAATGAAATCGGTGGGCCCGAAGAAAAACACGAATACCAGCAAACCCGCCGCCAGCACCATGTTGGCATCACTCACGTAACGGATACCGCTTTCCAGCGGCGCCAGCGAACACAGCAGAAATACCGCGGCCACACCCGCCAGGATGAACAGCTGTTGGCTGACCCCGAATGCCGTGCCGGCCACCGCCCCCAGACCACTGTTGATCTGGATAACCCCCAGCCCGAGTGTGGTGGCAACCCCGAATACCGTGGAGACCACCGCCAGGATATTGATGGCATGGCCGGCACCGGAATCCACCCGGTCGCCCATGGTGGAGCGGAAGGCTTCACTGATCAGGCCGGGGCGCTGCAGCCGGAAACGCACATAGGCAATGGCCAGCCCTACCAGCGCGAAATTGGCCCATTGGTGAAAGCCCCAGTGAAACAGCGAATAGCGCATGGCCATACTGGCCGCCTGCGGGCTTTCCGGTTCAGCAGAACCAAACGGCGGCGAAACAAAGTGGCTCATGGGCTCGGCCACCGCCCAGAACACCAGCCCCACCCCCATACCGGCGGAAAAGATCATGCCCAGCCAGGTCAGGTAGGAGAACTCCGGCGCCTCGCCGTCGGCCCCCAGTCGTATCCGGCCGTAGTCACTGCCAGCAATCGCTATGCAGAACACCAGGAAACCCGAGGTGGCAAACAGGTACAACCAGCCAAAGTGCAGGGTGGTGAACTCCAGGGCCTTGTGGGCATAGGAGGACAACTGGTCTGGCATCAGCCCGCCGGCCACCACAAAGACCGCCAGAAGAACAAATGAACTGTAGAAAACCCAACCGGGACGATGACTCATAACCACCCTGTTATCCGATACTGCTGAATTTATAGCGCCCCATTCTAGTCCCCCTGCAGAAAAGCACAAAAAAAACCCGGACAGACTCAACATCTGCCCGGGGTATAAATGTCACCCGCCGGCTATGAGAAGCGGGTAACCGCCATAATCGTCTTTACCACCGGGCCGTGAGTGCTGCGCGCACGGTACGGCCGGGTTCGTTGACCTTGAAAAACGCCTGGCCCAGGGCATCCGCTTTGCTCACGTGAGATGCCCAGGTCTTGTCGAACACGTTGTCCACCGCCCAGGTCAGGCTCAGGTTAGCCATCAGCGGATGGGTACCGGACAGGTTCAAGACGCCGTAACCCGGTGAGGTGCTGGGATCAAGGCCAGACTCCAGGTCTACCCGATCCTGCCGGCGCGCCAACTGCCATTCGGCTTCCAGGGTGTGACCCTGATGATGCCAGCCGAGGGTCTGGATAAACTGAATCGGCGGAATCCGCGGCAGCGCCTTGTCGGCATCCCGGTTTTCACCCCTTACAGACGCCAGCTTGCTGTTCGTGCTCCAGGTACCGTTGCTCCAGCCCAGCTGGCCTTCGACACCCAGCAAGCGGGCATCAATGTTGTAGTAGCGGTCCTGGGAACGCAGAACATAGTCGTCCACCTGGTCTACCCAGACCGCCGGACGCCAGTTCCAGTTGCCTTCACGGCCCGACAGGCTGATTTCCAGCTTGTTGTGCTTTTCGGTATCCAGGCCCGGGTTACCCACCCAACCCAACATTTTGTTGACGTAGCGTTCGGTCACTCCAGGGCTGCGCACACTGTGGCTGGCCACGACATCCAGGCTACGGTTCGGCGCGTAACGCCATTCACCACTGACAAAGCCACTGACGTTGTCATCATTGGCATCGGTGCTGGTGGTGCCATATACCTGCTCGTAAGCCTTGGCCGCACTCATCGACACCATGGTTCCATCTGGCTTTTTAAGCATGTAGGTCTGGTCAGCCTTGGTGGCCTGCATCTCTACCCGGTCGTAACGAATACCGGCACCCAACCGGGTGTTCATGCGGATCTGGTGGAAGGCTTCAACAAACACACCCACACGATCCCGCTCAACGCCAGGCCACATGTAAGAGGCCACAACGTCTTTATCCACGTTGTTCAGCGCGGCATCCCAGTCGTTACTTTCCACATCCACACCGATAGCAATGTCTTTGGTGTAGTTGATGGTCTGATCCAGCACCAGCCGCACGCCTTGCGTACTGGTCTCCGAGGCGGTCAACATTTTCATGGGAGCCGTTTGCTCGCGCAGACTGAAGTTGTCCATCACATGGTCAACGTCCGCCTGCCAGGCCATCAGGTTCCAGCCGCCGTTGGCAACGGGCGCACCCAGCTCCATCCGGTACAGGTCGGTATCGGTTTTCGGCGCGTCCATACCCCGGCCCGGGAAGCTGACATCCCGCTCTTCCTGGCGGCTGACCATGCCTTTGATGTAGAGACCGTTGTCAGCTGTCCAGGCACCATCCACCCGGCCTTCGGTGTTTTCATAGGAGCTGCGAACTTCACTACCATCGCCGTCTTCGTAGTCGTCCGCTTCGTCGTATCCGCCGGCCAATCGAATGAAGGCATCCTTGCTACCGGCCGCCACGCTGCCGTTCACCAGTTTGCCTTCGCCATTGTCGGCGCCGCCCAGGGTCAGGTGGCCGGTTGTGCGGTTGTCATCCGCAAATTCCGGAGCTGCAGTGGTGGCCACCACCTGGCCGCCGGCAATCGGCCCCCAGCGCAGGGTGCGGTTGCTGGTGCGCACTTCCAGCACCGGCGCCAGCGCCGTGCTCAACCGGCTGGTGGGCGGATCCATACGGCTCGGGCAGGCGCCCTCCACCCGCATGCCGTCCAGCAATACCTCAACCCGCTCTTCGTTCTGGCCACGGATTACCGGGTCCAGGCCACGGCCACCCATACGGGACAGCGACACAGACGCATCAGACGACAACCGTTGTACCGGCTCGGTCTGGATAGCCGCCGCAGAAAGCCTGGCCGCTTCGGCGGACTGGCCTTCGGTTACCCGGATGACCACCGGGTTTTCAGCTTCGGACCGGGCATTGGCAAGGGGTGCGACGGCATAGCCGGCCATCACAAGGCTGATACAGCGAGCCAGGCGGGTTTGTTTCAACATCGGTTGGCGGTCCTTGGATCGTTTTAGTTGGTTGCATGACTAATGATCCGGAATTGTAAGACCCTTCCTTAAGCCTGGCTTGAGACACAATGCCGCACCTCTTTGGGGGTATCTCCGATAGGTGCAGAAGCACATTGTTTCGCCCTGCACTTGCAAAACTGCCGTCAGATGTGGTGAAATCTCGTCCCTTTTTTTGGGTGGTCGCAAATTCTTGCGGCTTTCAATACGCGAATTCCGAGGGCTTATCCCATGACAGCAAAACTCGACGAAAAGCTGGAACCGATTTACCAGGACGTTCTGCACCGCAATCCCGGTGAGAAAGAGTTCCACCAGGCAGTTCATGAAGTGCTGGAAACTCTGGGGCCCGTACTGGTCAAGTATCCCGAGTTCGCCGACAAGAAGATCATCCAGCGCATCTGCGAACCAGAGCGCCAGATCATCTTCCGTGTACCCTGGCAGGACGACAGTGGCGAGATCCACATCAACCGTGCCTTCCGCGTTGAGTTCAACAGCGCCCTGGGGCCCTACAAGGGCGGCATGCGTTTCCACCCGTCCGTCTACCTGGGCATCATCAAGTTCCTGGGCTTCGAGCAGATCTTCAAGAACGCCCTGACCGGCCTGCCCATCGGCGGCGGTAAAGGCGGCAGCGACTTCGATCCGAAGGGCAAGTCCGACGACGAAATCATGCGTTTCTGCCAGAGCCTGATGACCGAACTGTACCGTCACCTGGGCGAGTACACAGACGTTCCTGCCGGTGACATCGGCGTGGGCGGCCGCGAGATTGGCTACCTGTTCGGCCAGTACAAGCGCATCACCAACCGTTACGAATCCGGCGTGTTCACCGGCAAGGGCCTGGACTGGGGCGGCAGCCGTGCCCGTACCGAAGCCACCGGCTACGGCACTGTATTCTTCACCCACGAAATGCTGAAAGCCCGTGGTGACTCCCTGGAAGGCAAGACTGTCGTGGTTTCCGGCTCCGGTAACGTGGCCATCTACGCCATCGACAAGTGCCACGAGCTGGGCGCCAAGGTCATTGCCTGCTCCGACTCCCAGGGCATGATCGTGGACGAGAACGGCATCAACCTGCAGACCCTCAAGCGTATCAAGGAAGTTGAGCGTCGTCGCATCAGTGCCTACACCGAGTTCCACAAAGACGCCAAGTACGTGGAAGACGGCAACATCTGGAGCGTTCCGTGTGACGTGGCCCTGCCTTGCGCCACCCAGAACGAGCTCAACGGCAGCGATGCCAAGACCCTGGTCGAAAACGGCTGTATCGCCGTGGCTGAAGGCGCCAACATGCCGACCACCCCGGAAGGCATCATCATCTTCCAGGACGCCAAGATCGCCTACGGCCCGGGCAAGGCAGCCAACGCCGGTGGTGTTGCCACCTCTGCGCTGGAAATGCAGCAGAACGCCAGCCGTGACTCCTGGACCTTCGATTACACCCAGAAGCGCCTTGAGGAAATCATGATTGATATCCACAAGAACTGCTACGAGACCGCGGCCGAGTTCGGCGCCGAAGGTAACTACGTACTGGGTGCCAACATCAATGGCTTCCTGCGGGTTGCCAAGGCCATGAACGCCATGGGCGTGATCTGATCCTGCCATGAACGGCGAAGAACCTCGCCAGTCAGAAGACCGGGTATCTACCGGTCTGGCCGGACTGGACGAGGTTCTGGATTACCTCAGAATCGGCGATAACGTTGTCTGGCGGGTTTCCCACCTTGATGACTATCGCCGTTTCGTCCTTCCCTTCGTTGATGCCGCCGCCGATGCAGGCCGGCAGATTCTCTACCTCCGGTTTGGCGACCATCCGCCGATCATTGAAAACCACCCTGCCGTCCGCACGATCGAAATCGACGCCCTTGGCGGGTTTGAAAGCTTCACCAGCCGGGTCTGGCACCTGATCGAGCAACACGGTCGCGGCGCGTTCTATGTCTGTGACAGCCTGAGCGAGTTGCTCAATGCCTGGGCCACCGACGCCATGGTGGGTAATTTCTTCCGGGTGGTGTGCCCGTTCCTGTTCGAGCTGGATACCGTGGCCTGGTTTGCCCTGCACCCGGAGCGCCACTCCCGGATGACGCTGGACAGAATCCGCCAGACCACCCAGGTGATGCTGGACGTTCGCCGCCATGGTGACAATGTGCAGGTACAGCCAATCAAGGCCTGGCGCCGGCAATCACCCACCATGTTCCTGCCTCACCGGGAGCATAACGGCCAGTTCTGCCCGATTACCGACAGCAGCGATGCCACCCGGTTACAGGCCAGCCTGGAACAGGAAAGCCTGCACCGGCAGCCCCTTCTGGATTACTGGGACCGATTGTTCCAGGACGCCAGCCGGGCCCTGTCCGAAAACGATCCCGCCGCCATTGCCAACCTGCAGGAGCAGGTGCTGCAGGTTCTGGTCAGCCGGGACCCGCAGATACTGGAACTGGCCCGCCGTTATCTGTCGCTGGAAGACCTGCTGGCCATCCGCGGCCGGCTGGTGGGCAGCGGCTATATCGGCGGCAAGGCCACGGGTATGCTGATTGCCCGGAACATCCTGCTGAAAGACGATCCGCAACAATGGCAGGAGATGCTGGAACCCCACGACTCCAGCTATCTGGGCACCGATGCATACTATGCCTTCCTGGTGCATAACGGCCTGTGGCCGGCGATCATGCGCCAGCGCTCCGCCACCGGTTACCTGGCAGAAGCCCCGGCCCTGCAAAACGGTATTCTGGAAGGCCGCTTTCCCGATGAAATCCGGGCAGACCTGGAGCGCCTGCTGGACCACTACGGCCAGTACCCGATCCTGGTGCGCTCATCCAGCCTGCAGGAAGACGGTTTCGGCAATGCCTTTGCGGGCAAGTACGACAGCGTGTTCCTGGTCAACCAGGGCTCGCCCGAACAGCGACTGGCCGCGCTGGAAGATGCCATCCGGCAGGTGTATGCATCGTCCATGAGCACAGATGCGCTGGTGTACCGCAAACAGCGGGGCCTGGACCAGCGGGAAGAACCCATGGCACTGCTGATCCAGCGGGTAAACGGCCGGTTCCACAACCGCTATTACCTGCCGGATGCTGCCGGCGTGGGGGTGTCCCGCAACACCTTTGCCTGGGACAGCAACATGGACCCGAAAGCCGGCATGGTGCGGTTGGTGATGGGCCTGGGCACCCGGGCGGTGGACCGTATTGAAGGCGACCACGCCTGCGTGATGGCACTGGACCATCCCACCCGGCAACCGTTCCGCAACCAGGACGAAAGCTTCCGGTTCTCCCAGCACCTGGTGGACCTGCTGGACCTGGAAACCGGGGGCCTCGAAACCCGGCCCCTGAGCCAGATGCTTCCATCTGCGCCAAACCTGCCCATGAACCACCTTGCCGAAATCGACCGGGACGCCACCGCCAGGGCCGAGCAGATCGGCCTTGATGGCCCGGTCTGGCGCCTGACCTTCCGGCCACTGGTGCAGGGCAGCCGGTTTATCAACCGGCTATCGAGCCTGCTGGCCACCCTGGAAGCCGGTTACCGGCATCCGGTGGATGTGGAATTTACCCTGCATCTGAATGCCGAGGGAGAGCCGTCTTTCAACCTGGTGCAATGCCGCCCACTGGCCACCATTGGCGAAACCGGCCCGGTGCAGATTCCGGACCCGCTGCCCGAGCCCCGCCTGCTGTTCCGGACCCGGGGCCATTTCATGGGCGGCAACATCAACCTGGCCATCACAAGGGTGATCCGGGTAAACGCCGCCGTCTATGCCGGCCTGAATACCAGTGAGCGCTACGAGGTAGCACGGCTGGTTGGTGAAACCGTAAGGGCTTCAGCCGAACCCACGATGCTGGTCGGCCCCGGTCGCTGGGGCACCAGCAGCCCGGAACTGGGTGTTCCGGTGCGGTTTTCCGACATTGCCGGCGTGGCCGCGCTGGTGGAAGTGTCAGAAAACGCCGGCGACATGGTGCCGGACCTGTCCTACGGTTCGCATTTCTTCCAGGACCTGGTGGAAACCGGCATAGCCTATGCGGCCCTGTTCCCGGATACCGCCCACTGCCAGTACCACCCTGATCGCCTGCCACCCTGCCAGCTTTCAGGAATGGCTGGGCAAGCTGCAGAAGCCGTGGAAGTCCATCACATCACCCGGGGCCAGCTGCAACTGACCGGCGATGTGGTCAGCCAGCAACTGGTGTGTTATTTCACCGATTGACCCCTGACAAAAGGTCGCACGTTGTTCAGGTGCGCCGCAGCCGCTTGCTGCTAGAATGCCCTCATGGAATGGCTCACTCACTCTCAGACCGGTTTTCGCCAGGCTGCCCGCTACCTGCTGGGCATGCGGCTGGCCATCATCACCACGCAACTGGTGGCTATTGCCGTTGCCGAATCCGTCATCACCCTGGCGCACCGGGCCGAGGCCCTGCTGGTTTGCCTGCTGTACGGCGTGCTGGCCACCCTTGGCTGGCTCTGGTTCAACCGCAAACCGCCCGAATCCTCGGTTCCGGTCAGCCTGACCCTGGCCACGGACCTGATCCTGATCGGTCTTTGGCTGTTCTACACCGGTGGCTATACCAATCCGCTGGTGTCGGTGTTGCTGCTGCCCATTGCCGTGGCCATTATCCTGGTACCAACCCGCCAGAGTATTGCGCTGACGCTCACCGGCATTGCCGTGTACACCGCCCTGGTCATCTGGCACACCCCGGTGGTGCACGATCACCACGGTGGCGACCTGGCCCAGCTACACCTTGTCGGCATGTGGGTGACCTTTGCCCTGACCGCCGGCATTCTGTTGCTGGTGGTGGGCACCCTGGCCCGTCGCCTGCGACACCAGCAAAGCCAGCTGTCCCGGTTCCGGGAAAACCGGTTGCGGGATGAGCAGGTAATCGCCCTTGGCCTGTCGGCGGCGGCGGTTGCACACCGGCTCGGCACACCACTGAACACCATGACTTTGCTACTGGATGAAATCCGTTCCCACAGCGGCCAGGGCAACCCGGAGCTGGAAGAAGACCTGGACATGATGGGCCAGCAGGTGATGCTGTGCAGCAGCCACCTGCAGCAGCTCACCAAAACCGCCGTAGAAGCCAAGACCGCCCAACTGGAAACACTGCCAGTACGCGAGTGGCTGGCCAGGTTGCGGGAATCCGCCACCCTGCTGTGGCCGTCCGGCCCTATCCAGTGGGCAAAGGATCATCCCGATGCCCGCATTGCGGTCGACGCCACCCTCGACCAGGCCATCCTGAACCTGCTGGCCAATGCCCTGACCGCCAGCCCCCAGTGGGTAGCAGTCAGCAGTCGGCAAACCGATAACGGTCGCATAGAGATCGTGGTCGAAGACCACGGTGAAGGGTTGGAGGCCGCCCTGGCCGGAGCACCCGGCGAAGATATAGTCGATTCCAGGAACGGTCTGGGAGTTGGCCTGTTTTTGTCTAATGCCACCATCCAGCGGCTGGGCGGCAACCTGAAAGCCCGAACCGGCAACACCGGAACCACCATGGTGATCGATTTGCCACAGGCCGTGGCATCCACTGCAGGAGAGCCGGAATATGTCTGAACAGGAACAGTGGCTGATTGTTGATGACGACCAGGCCTTCCTGCAGGTGCTGAGCCGCTCCCTGGCCCGGCAGGGTATCGAGGCCATCACCGCCAGCAACCACGACAGCGCCCTGGATGCGCTGGATGCCCACAACATCCGCCGCTGCGTGCTCGACCTGAACCTGGCCGGCGAGAGCGGACTGCAGTTGCTGCCGGAACTTCTCGACACCAACCCGGACCTGGACGTACTGGTGCTCACCGGCTACGGCAGCATTGCCACTGCCGTGGAGGCCATGCGCCGGGGGGCTGCCAACTACCTGTGCAAACCGGTGACCGTTCAACAGCTGATCAGTGGTTTTGAACCACTGGAAGCCCCGCCTGAATTGCGCCCGGAGCCACCCTCGGTGGAAGAAATGGAATGGGAACACATCCAGCGGGTGCTGAATGAGCACGAGGGCAACATCTCGGCGACGGCCCGGGCCCTGAACATGCATCGCCGCACCCTGCAACGGAAGCTGCAGAAACACTCCCGCTGGCGCCAATAACCCCGGCGCAAGCTATTCAATCCACAAAATTTTGACGGATATCAATTCCGCCAGACTAATGTGTAATGCCCGCAATTCGCGTATACGCTAGGATTGCGCGGCGCCTGACTTTTGCAATAAATGGATAATCCGCTGACTGTCACTGCGGCCATCTCGGCCTCTACGGACGGTTAAACTGATTGCAGCCACGAGGCCATCCTGATCACCGACAAGCACAACCGCATCATGGATGTGAACCCGGCCTTCGCCCGCATCACCGGCTACAGCCGGGAAGAAGTGCTGGGCCTGAACCCGAACATTCTCAGCTCCGGCCGGCACTCCAAGGCCTACTACCAGTCCATGTGGCGCTCTATCGAGCAAAACGATTTCTGGCGTGGCGAGCTGTGGAACCGGCGCAAGAATGGTGAGGAATATGTGGAGTTGTTGTCGGTCAGCCGGGTTCACCTGGAGGAGCCGGGGCAATATTTCCACGTCGCGTCGTTTTCCGACATCACCGCACTGAAAAACCATGCCCGGGACCTGGACCGGGCTGCTAACTACGATGAACTCACCGGCCTGCCCAACCGGCAGTTGCTGGTGGAACGCCTGCGCACGGCCCGCCAGCACGCCGACCGCCAGAAACGTTCGCTCTCGGTGTGTTACCTGGACATTGACGGTTTCAAAGCCATCAACGACGAATTCGGCCACGACGCCGGCGACAAGGCCCTGAAAACCGTGGCCGACCGCCTGGCCCACAGTCTGCGACGGGGCGACACCATCGCGCGGATCGGCGGCGACGAGTTTGTCATCCTGGTTCAGAACGACAACCCGGAAATCGTCTATCAGCGACTGCTGTCGGAAGTGAGCCAGCCGATCCCGGTGGCGGATACCTTTATTACGGTCACCGCCAGCCTGGGCGCCGCCATTTATCCGGACGACAACACCGACGCCGAAGGCCTGATCCGCCACGCCGACCAGGCCATGTACGCGGCCAAGGAAAAAGGCCGTAACCAGTTCCACATTTTCGACCCCGGTGAAGACGCCTTCCGGCGCCAGCGCCGCAATCAGCTGGTGGAAATCGGCAATGCGCTGGAGCACAACGAATTCGAACTGTATTTCCAGCCCCAGGTGCGGCTGGCAGACTGCCAGGTGGTGGGCTTTGAAGCCCTGATCCGCTGGAACCACCCGGCCAGGTGTCTGACCACGCCCGGGGAGTTCCTGCCTGCGGTAGAGAACAGCCATCTGGAAGTACCGCTGGGCAGCTGGGTGCTGAAAGAAGCCATCCACCAGATAAACCTGTGGAACGAGGCCGGCGAGCAGCTTGCGGTGAGCATTAACATCGGCGCACCGCACCTGATGGGCCGGAGCTTTGTGCCCTATCTGGAAAGCTACCTGCAGAGCCACCCGGAGGTAAATCCGGAACAGATCACACTGGAAGTGCTGGAATCCACCGCCCTGGAAGACATTCAGCGCGCCGAGAACGTACTGGCAAAGTGCCAGACCCTGGGCCTCCAGGTTGCCCTGGATGATTTCGGAACCGGGTTCTCATCCCTGACGTACCTGCGCACCCTGCCGATCAACATGATCAAGATCGACCAGAGTTTCATTCGCGACATGCTGCAGGACGACAGCGACCGGGCGATTGTGGAAAGTGTGATTTTCATGGCCCAGCGCTTCGAGAAACCGACCCTGGCCGAAGGCGTGGAAACCATGGCCCAGGCCGAAGCGCTCATGGCCATGGGCTGCAACCTGGCGCAAGGCTATGCCGTGGCCCGGCCCATGCCGGCTTCCGAGGTGCTGCCCTGGCTGGCCATGTGGCGGGAGAATGCCTCCTGCAAGGCCCAGCCGGAGCCGCCCCGCTAACGATACCGGCGCTGCTCCAGGGTGCTCAACCGGTCGGGATGGAACACCATCAGCCCGGTCACAAAGGCTCCGTTGATAAAGCCTTCGGGAATCATGAACAGCGGCAGGTAGCGCAGGTATTCGTGCACCAGCATGTCGAAACTATAGGCTCCGCTGGTCCAGAGCAGCAAACACATCACCACCCCGGCCGCCGCCACGGACAGCCCGGCACCATTACCGTGACCAGCCCGTTGGCGGCAAACATCATCAGCGGTTCGCGCCCGGCAATCACCGTAATCACCAGCGCCAGCAACCCGGCGAGCACTGCCAGGGCCCAGCCCACCATCAGGGTAATCACAGTGATACCGAAAATATGAATGGCCAGCCCGGGCGATATCCCCGCCCTTATACCCCCGCGCCGGTCAATGGGATCACTGCGCTCAGATCATGCGATCGCCGGCCGGTTGGTGAGTGCCTGCCAGGCCTCATAGGTGCTCAGGTGCACGCCACCGCCCAGGTGCTCAAGAAACTCCGTGCCCTTGAGCCGGTCCATCACCGGGCCTTTCACCTCAGACAGGTGCAGCCTTGCGCCGGCATCGTGCAGGCGCTCATTGATGGCTTCTAGGCTT